>Ga0335070_10000109_pt1 | contig 93221 bp, 104 predicted proteins | sample Lox_Sample_13_FD_206722 | JGI IMG/M metagenome (GOLD analysis project Ga0335070, IMG submission 206722) | Soil microbial communities from Loxahatchee National Wildlife Refuge, Florida, United States - Lox_Sample_1.3 | ecosystem: Environmental > Terrestrial > Soil > Wetlands | place: USA... | reverse complement strand
AACGCGTGGGGAGACAATCGCCCCCTCTCCCCGGCCCTCTCCCCCGCCGGGGGAGAGGGAGGAGATAAAAGTGAAATTTCTCGCCTTTGTTTTTGCGCTATTCCTCGCGGGTGCGGCGCATGCAGCGCCTTCGTCGGAACTTTCCACGCTGCTCAAGGATTATGACGACGCGCATCTGAAGCTTTATCCGACCGATGCGTTGTGGCGCGGGGATACGCGCTATCTCGACAAGTATGAAGACACGCTGACGCCGGAATTTCTGGTGGAGGCACGCAAAGAAAACGCGGCGTTTCGTGCGCGGCTTTCGAAGATTTCGCGTGAGGCGCTCGACGCGGAAGATGCGCTCTCCTACGACATCTTTGCCTGGCAGTTGGATGACGAAGCTCGTTTGCTCGCGCCGGGGATCGCGGAACGGTTTCAGATGTTGCCGCTCGATCAATTCGGCGGGGCGCAGGTTTATTTTGCGACCGAGATGGAATGGCGCGGGCGATTTCCGTTCCACACACCCGAGCAGTACCGCCAGGCCATTTCACGCATGAAGGGGTTCGCGCATTGGATGGATACGGCCATCGCAAGAATGCGCGATGGCGAAAAGATCGGCGTGACCCTGCCCAAGGCGATTGTCGTGCGGGTGATCCCGCAAGCCCAAGAACAGGCGGACAAGCCGATCGACGACAGCGTGTTCATGGGACCGGTGAAGAACATGCCGGATACCATCAAGGGCGAAGATCGCGCGCGGATCGCGAAAGAATATCGCCAAATGGTAGCCGAGTTTGTGATCCCGGCTTACCGGCGGTTGGCGGACTTTCTGAAGAACGAATATTTGGCGAAGTCGCGCGACAGCGTTGGGCTTTCGGCCATGCCGGGCGGGCACGAGATGTATCTTGCGCTCGTGCGCCATCACACGACGGAAGAGACTTCGCCGGAAGAATTCCATCGCATCGGGCTTGCCGAAGTTGCGCGAATCAAAACCGAGATGGAGCGGGTGAAAGACGAGACCGGTTTCAAAGGCGATCTTGCTGCGTTTCGCAGCTATTTGCGCAACGATCCGCGGTTCAAGTTCAAAAGCCGCGAAGAGATGATGTCGGCGTATCAATCGGTGAAGGCAAAGATTGCAGGTGCATTGCCGCGCGTGTTCGGTCATTTGCCGAAGACGCCGTTCGAGATCAGGTTCTTCGACGATTTTCAGGCGCCGTCCCAGGCGGCGGCGAATTACGAACCGGCATCGGCGGACGGAGCGCGGCCCGGCATTTTCAACATCAACGGATACGACCTGCCCTCGCGCCCCACTTACACGACCGAAGTTCTGTCGCTGCATGAATCCATGCCGGGGCATCATTTGCAGATGATGCTGGCCGAAGAAAACACGAGCCTTCCCGCCTTTCGCCGGTTCAACGGGCCCAATGCCTTCATCGAAGGCTGGGGGCTTTATTCGGAACAGTTGGGAAAGGCGCTGGGGCTTTACACCGATCCCTACCAGGAATTCGGATTTCTCTCGTTCGACATGTGGCGGGCGTGCCGGCTGGTGGTCGATACCGGGATGCACAACGGGCACATGACGCGCGAGGAAGCGATCCGCTTCATGCTGGACAACACCTCGCTGACGAAGACCGATGTGGAGGCGGAGGTCGACCGTTACATCGCCTATCCGGGCCAGGCGCTCGCCTACAAGGCCGGGCAGATCGACCTGCTGCGCCAGCGTGACAAGGCCCAGGCAGCGTTGGGCGCGCGGTTCGATCTTCGGGCATTCCATGACGCGGTGCTGCTAGACGGGGCGATGCCGCTTTCCATTCTGGATGCCAGAATCGACCGCTGGATCGCGGCCCAAGAGGCCCGGCCTTAACCTTTCGGGGCGGAAATTTGCCGCTCCCACCCATGGTGCGCTGCGGTAACAAGTTTTGTAATGTCCCGGACCTCGTTTCCAGACAGAGATTTCAAGGCTGCCATGACCAACGCACCCATCGTTCCCCACCTGCTCGACCGTTGTGACGAGGCCGTTCTGGCCGCCGAGGGCCTTTTGGTCGCGGCCAAGGACTCCGTGGCCGAGAAGGTCACCGAGAACGGCAAGATCTCGGCCAAGGCCGTGGACCGGGAACAGCGGGCGGCTCACGGGCTTGCCTGGTATGCGACCTATGTGGAGGCGCTGCGCCAGATGGCGCGCTGGGCCCGCGATCTGGAAGCAGCGGGTCGGTTCGGCGAGATCGAACAATTGCTGTTGCAGGCGGCGTTTGGCGAATACCTCGCCCAACTGGCCGGCGGCATCGCGATGAGCCAGAACGAAATCGCGCGCCCTTACGATCTTGGCCTGAGCAACGACATCATCGGGCAGTTCTGGTCGCCGGTGGTAGACGAGCTGGTGCAACTGGGCACGCGCGCCGAAGTTCGCAAAGGCATTGCCGATTATCTCGCCAAGCATGAGGGCGCGATGTTCGTGGGCGATCCAGGCCTCGACGACACGATGGGGATGATCCGCGAACAGTTCTTCCGCTTCGCGCAGGAGAAGGTGACGCCGTTCGCGCATCAATGGCATTTGAAGGACGAGCTGATCCCCATCGAAGTGATTTCGGAGCTTTCCGAACTCGGCGTTTTCGGATTGACGATCCCGGAACAGTTTGGCGGCGCGGGACTTTCCAAGACGGCGATGTGCGTGGTCTCCGAAGAACTTTCGCGCGGCTATATCGGCGTGGGATCGCTGGCGACGCGTTCGGAGATCGCGGCCGAATTGATTTTGACCGGCGGCACGAAGGAGCAGCGCGAACATTGGCTGCCCTTGATCGCGAGCGGCGAGAAATTGCCGACGGCGGTGTTCACCGAACCGAATGGCGGATCGGATGTGGCCAACCTGCGCGCCCGGGCGGTGAAAGAGGGCGACACCTACAAGGTCTATGGCAACAAGACCTGGATCACGCATGCGGCGCGCGCCGATGTGATGACATTGCTGGTGCGCACCAACCCCGACCAGCCGGGATATCGCGGGCTTTCGATGTTCCTGGCGGAAAAGCCCCGCGGGAACGATCAGGAGATTTTCCCCGTGAAGGGCATGACCGGTGGCGAGATCGAAGTGCTCGGCTATCGTGGCATGAAGGAATATGAGATCGGTTTCGACGGCTTCGAGATTCCGGCGGCCAATCTTCTGGGACTGGAAGAAGGCCAGGGCTTCAAGCAATTGATGCAGACCTTCGAATCCGCGCGCATTCAGACGGCGGCACGTGCAGTGGGCGTGGCGCTCTGCGCGCTGGATCTGGGACTTCGTTATGCGCTGGAACGCACGCAGTTCGGCGAGCAGCTGATCCATTTCCCGCGCGTGCGCGACAAGCTGGCATTGATGGCGGTGGAGATCGCGATTGCGCGGCAGATCGCCTATCACGCCGCGCGTGAAAAGGACGAAGGACGGCGCTGCGATTTGGAAGCGGGCATGGCGAAGCTTTTGGGTGCACGTGTGGCATGGGCTTGCGCGGACAATGCGCTGCAGATTCATGGCGGCAATGGGTTTGCGCTGGAATATCCCATCAGCCGCGTGCTGTGCGACGCGCGCATCCTGAACATCTTCGAAGGAGCCGCCGAAATTCAGGCGCAGGTGATCGCGCGGCGCCTGCTTGACGAGCGCGGCAACTGACCATGAGCGAGCACCCGCTCGACAAGCTGTTTGCGACCATCGCGTCCCGCAAGGGCGGCGATCCCGAAAAGTCGTACACGGCCAAATTGCTGTCGCGCGGGGTGCAGCAATGCGCCAAGAAATTCGGCGAGGAAGCGGTGGAGGCAGCCCTTGCCGCGGTTTCCGGAGACAAAAAAGCCATCGCCGCGGAATCTGCCGACGTGCTCTATCACCTGATGGTGCTGTGGGCGGCGGCGGGCATCGAACCGGCAGACGTCTATGCCTCGCTCAAGGCGCGCGAGGGACAATCAGGGCTCGACGAAAAAGCGTCGCGCAAAAGCAAGTAAGGCTTATTCGCCGCCGCCTTCGGCCGCATCCGCCATGCTCTTTACCAGTTCGAGCACGCGTTTGCGGACGCGCGCATCCTTGATGCGCATGAAGGCGAGACTCAGTTGCAGACCTTCGCCGCTGGAGACGAACTCCATCACCGGCGGGGCGGCGGCTTCTTCCGCGAAGCCCGGCTGCCCGCCGGCGAGGTTTTCCTGCACGTCCTGGAAGAAATAGGGAATGTCGACGTTCAGTATCTTGGCGATACGAAACAGTCTTCCGGCGCCGACACGATTGACGCCCTTCTCGTATTTCTGGACCTGCTGGAACGTCAGCCCAAGAAGTTCCCCCAACTTCTCCTGGCTCATACCCACGAGCATGCGCCGAAGGCGCACGCGGTTTCCTACCTGGGCGTCGATTGGATCGGCTTGTTTTCTTGGCACTGGTGCTTTGGCGGTTAGTTTCCGGTGGGAACTTAGACACAATGTACGCAGAAGCGGAAGATATATTCGCAAGCTATCTATGGCTATTCGACTTTGTAGGACGAGAAACGACGCCCGCGATACCACCCAAAATGACTAGAAGGCCAGCAAACAGCACGTCTCCGTGCAGCGCGTAGAATGTCGGCGGCAAGGCCTGCGGCAGAGTGCCATCGAGCGCGCCCATGCGGTCCAAACCGAGTTCTGCCTGGACGCGGCCCAATGGATCGATGATGGCCGAAATGCCCGTGCCGGCGGCGCGCACGACGGGCAAACCTTCTTCGATGGCGCGCACACGCGCGCTGAGAAAGTGCTGAAAAGGACCGGAAAATGTACCGAACCACGCATCGTTGGTGACGTTAACCAACCACTTCGGCCGCGGGCTGCCCGTCACGTGATCGGGGAAAATCACCTCGTAACAGACGAGCGGCCCGACGGGCGGCGCGCCCGGTATGGCGAATGTGCGCGGGCCGGGACCGGCAGAAAATCCACCCGGCGAATTAACAAGCTTGTCGATACCGAGCGCATGAAAAAATGACTCGAGCGGCAAGTATTCGCCAAACGGCACCAAATGAAATTTGTCGTAAATACCTTCCAATGCACCGCCATGACCGAAGAAATAGACACTATTGTAAAAAAGACGATTGCCTTCCCCGTCTCTGGCCATTCGTGCAGCACCTGTAATGAGCACATGTTTGTTGGCCGTCAGCAGCACGATTTCGTCCATCGCCACAGGTTCGCGCGCCAGAAGGAAAGGCGGCGCCGATTCGGGCCAGATGATGTGCGTGGGTTCAGGACCCTGTTTGACGCGGCTGAGATCGAGAAGACGGCGCCAGTTGCGCGTGATGAATTGCGGCTCGAATTTTTCGGCTTCCGGTATGTTGGGCTGCACGATACGCAGACGCACGTTCGGAACATCGGCAATCGTGGCGGACAGTCGCGCGGCGCCCCACACACCGAACAGCACGAAAAGAAGCAGCATCAGGGCGGGAAGGACAACCGCACGCGGGCGATCGCGCGCGAAGAGCGCGGCGAGCGAGCAACCGAAGAGGATCGTCAAAAGGCTCAGACCATAAGCGCCCAATACCGACGTGCTTTGCAGAATTTGCGGTACGGCGCCCCAACCGTAAGCCGCAAGATTCCACGGAAAGCCGGTGAGGATGTGGCCGCGCAGATATTCCGCGAGCGCCAGCGCGGCCGAGAGCGACAGGATGCGGGAGGTTCCGTTTTGCGCAAAGCCGGTTGAAACAATGCAAGCAAGTGCCGGGAAAAGTGCCAGGCCCGCGGGCAACAGCGTGACCGCGAAGGGGATTTGCCAGGCGTGATCGGCGGCATCGACCTGAAACGCATTGCCGATCCAGAACAGGCCGATGAAGAACTGCCCGAAGCCGAAGGCCCAGCCGGTGAGTGCGAATTTCAGCGTGCGGCGCGATTCATCCGGGATGCCTTCGAGCAACAGGGCGAGCGCGGCATAGCCCAGAAGCAGCAATGCGAAGACGTTGTACGGTTCGAAGGCGAGTGCCGAAAGACCGCCCGCGATCAAGGCTGCGACAAATCTTTTCCAACCTGAAAGTCCGCGCAACACATCGCCCACATGCCCGAGGCCGCGCGTTGCGGCGCCTGTCGCGAGCGCGGCCACCTTAGGCCTGCTCCGGCGGCTTTTGCGGCGGGCGGATGCGCAGGCGCTTGATGCGGCGGGGATCGGCTTCGAGCACTTCGAATTCGTAGCCCGAGGGATGCGGCACGATCTCGCCGCGCTGGGGCACGCGGTCGATCAGCGAGCCGACAAGACCGCCGATGGTATCGATGTCTTCGTCGGTATCGGGAAGTTTCAGTTCGATGCCGGTGAGGTTCTTGAAATCTTCCAGATCGGTTCGGGCATCGACGACATAGACACCGTTTTCCTGCGCGCGCACTTGTTGCGCGGTTTCATCATGCTCGTCTTCAATTTCGCCTACGATTTCTTCCACCAGGTCTTCGATGGTGACCAGACCGTCCGTGCCGCCATATTCGTCGATTACCAGCGCCAGATGATTGTGGGTGGCCTGCATCTTGAGCAGCAGATCGAGTGCGGGCATCGATGGCGGCACGAACAAAACATTGCGGCGGAGTTTGGAGAGGGGAACGTCGGTTCTAAGACGGAAGCTGCCGTCCATTTCGACATCGATCAGGCCGACAATATCTTTCAACAGCACGATGCCGGTCGGATCGTCGAGCGTTTCGCGATAGACGGGAAGCCGCGAATGCTGGGCTTCGCGGAACAGCGCCACAAGATCGCAGAGCGGGGTTTTTTCCTCCACCGCCACGATGTCGGCACGCGGCACCATCACGTCGTCTACCCTGAGTTCGCCGAATTCGAGCAGGTTGGCGAGCATCAGCCGTTCCTGCTCGGAGAGCGCAGGGTTTTCGCGGTCGGATTCCGCGATCACCTCCTGCAGGCTTTCGCGCATCTGCACGCCGGGACGGTTGCGCAGGAACGCCTGGAGGCGTTTCAGCAGCGACGGTTTCTCGGAATCGCTGGGAACGTCGGCCATCAGGCGGCTTTCGAGAGATAGGGGTTGGGAATTTTCAAGCCCGCCAGGATTTCGATTTCCAGCGGTTCCATCAATTTCGCATCGCGCGGACGTTCGTGATCGAAGCCGAGCAGATGCAGCACGCCGTGCACGGCGAGATGCGAAGCGTGGTGGGCGAAGGATTTTCCTCCCGCCGAGGCTTCTTTCGCGGTGACGCCATAGGCGATCGCAATGTCGCCCAGATAGTCGGGATCGCCAGACGGGAACGACAGCACGTTGGTTGCTCTGTCCTTGCCCCGAAAATCGGCGTTGAGCGTGCGCAGTTTCTTGTCCGTCGTGAGGAGAATGGTGAAGGGTTTCGCGCCATCGGCATTGGCGCGGGCATAAGCGGCAAGGGCTGCGCGTTTGACCTGCGTGCGGGCTTTGCGCCAGCGCGCATCTTCCACGACGATGGTGACTTGTGGAGGCTTCATGGCGTGCTCTTGCGCCGGACGCCGGGAAGCGGCGGCAGGCCGGGCGGGCTTTCCGCCTTACTATAGGCATTGACGATACGCGACACGAGGGCGTGGCGCACCACATCGGCATCGCTGAAACGCGCCACCGCCACGCCTTCAACGCCGCTCAAGATGTCGAGCGCCTGGTTGAGGCCTTCGGCGCGGCTGCCCGGCAGATCGCTTTGCGAAGGATCGCCGGTGACGACCATGCGCGAATCCTCGCCCAGACGCGTGAGCGCCATTTTCATTTGCGGCGTGGTGGTGTTCTGCGCTTCGTCCAGAATGACAAAGGCGCGCGACAGCGTGCGGCCGCGCATGAAGGCGAGCGGAGCCACTTCGATGATGCCTTGTTCCATCAGCCGCGTCGCCTGATCGCCCATCACTTCGAACAACGCGTCGTAAAGCGGGCGCAGATAGGGATCGATCTTCTCGCGCAGATCGCCCGGCAAAAATCCCAGCCGTTCGCCCGCTTCGAGAGCGGGGCGCGACAGGACGATGCGTTCGACCTTGCGTTCGTAGAGCAGATGCGCGGCAAAGGCGGCGGCGAGATAGGTTTTGCCGGTGCCGGCGGGACCGATGCCGAACACCAGCGGGTGCGTGCGCATCAGATCGAGATAGGCGGCCTGCGCGGGCGAGCGAGCGCGGGTGACGCGCGACGATGCCGTTTTGATGGTGGGCGAACCGAAACCCTGATTGATGCCGCTGCTATCGCGGCTGGCAAAACGCAGTTCCGCATCGACTTCGGCCATGCCGATGGTTTCGTTCGCTTCGAGGCGGGCGTAGATGGCGCGCAGCACAGAGGCTGCGCGTTCGCGGGCTTCGGGACTTCCTTCGACCGCCACCAGATTGCCGCGCGTGGCGATGCGCACGCCGAGCTTCTGTTCGACGCGCACGAAATTCTTTTGGTGCGCACCGCCCAGTGCTGCGAGCAGCGCGTTGCTGGGGAATTCGAGCGTAACCTGCTCTTTGGCGGAACGTTTGGCGGCGTTGCTCAATGCGCAAGCGCCCTTTCGCGGTTCCGGGTTTCGACCAGCGCGCCACGCAGCGAATTGGGCATCGCACCCTCGATGCGGACGTTTGCGATCCGACCGATCAGATGGGCGGCATCGTCGGCATGGACGGATTGCAGATAAGGGCTGCGGCCCACCGCCTGGCCCGGATGGCGGCCCGGCTTTTCGAACAGCACAGGCAAGGTGCGCGCTGCACACGACGCATTGAAAGCATCCTGCTGTTCGCGCAGCAGCGCCTGAAGCGCGTAAAGGCGTTCGTCCTTCACCTCTTCCGGCACCTGGATTTTTGCGGACGCCGCAGGCGTGCCGGGGCGCGGGGAATATTTGAACGAGAAGGCTTGCGCGAAGGTGACTTCGCGGATCAACGCCATCGTGGCTTCGAAATCCCTGTCCGTTTCGCCGGGGAAACCGACGATGAAATCGGACGACAGCGCTATGTCGGGGCGCGCTGTGCGGATGCGACCCACCAGACGCAAGTAATCTTCGGCAGTGTGCTGGCGGTTCATCGCTTTCAGGATGCGATCCGAACCAGATTGCACCGGCAGATGCAGGAACGGCATCAGCTTGGCATTGTCCCTGTGGGCGGCGATCAGATCTTCGCCCATGTCGCGCGGATGGCTGGTGGTGTAACGCAGACGTTCCAGGCCATCGATGCGCGAGAGGTGTTCGATCAGGCCTGCAAGCGTGACAGCTTCGTTGTGATAGGCATTCACGTTCTGGCCGAGCAGCGTGATTTCGCGCACGCCCTTGGCGACGAGGCGGCGGGCTTCCGCTTCGATCTGGGCCGCGGGCCGGGAATATTCGTTGCCCCGCGTGTAGGGCACGACGCAGAAGGTGCAGAACTTGTCGCAACCTTCCTGCACCGTCAGAAACGCGGCAACGCCATCGACCGCATTGTCCTGCGGCAGGGCATCGAATTTTTCGTCCGCGGGAAAATCGGTTTCGAGCACGTGGCCTTTTTCGCGGGTGACGCGCGCGATCATTTCCGGCAGGCGGTGATAGGATTGCGGACCGACCACCATGTCCACGGCGGGCTGGCGGGCCACGATCTCTTCGCCTTCGGCCTGCGCCACGCAACCGGCGACCGCGATCAGCATGCCGGATTTTTCGTCCTTCAGGCGCGCGAGGCGGCCGAGTTCGGAATAGACTTTTTCCGCTGCCTTTTCGCGGATGTGGCAGGTGTTGAGGATCACCATGTCCGCATCTTCCGGCGCATCCGCCATGGCATAGCCCAGCGGCGTCAAGAGATCCGCCATGCGGGCGGAGTCATAGACGTTCATCTGGCAGCCATAGGTTTTGACGAAGAGCTTCTTCATGTCAGCGATGGATACTCATGCTGCGGCCTCGGTCAATTCCGCGCCGTCTTCTTCCGGTTCCGGACGGGCTGCGGTCTTCATGCCGCCGCGCAACGCGCGCGTCTGGCCGTCGCGCACGATCTTCTCGGTGAGGCTTGCGAGTTTCTTGCGCCCGCCGGCCTGATCGACGGTGAGCGGTTCGTGGAATTCCACCACAACGTCGATGGGGCCTGTCTTCACTGCTTCGATCAGATGCGGGACCAGATCCATATCGCCATACCAGGCGAACAGCGGGCGGTTTTCGCGGCCCATCGGCATTCCATAGAGACCGACATAGGCAACCGAGACCGGCTGCACCGCAACGTGGATCGGATTGCCCTGCGCGTCGGTGCCGACAATGGCTTCGGCCGCACCCATCAGCGCGCTCTTGAACGGCAACACGCAATTGCCATCGCTCGAGGTGCCTTCCGGAAACAGGATCAGCGCATCTCCCTGCAAAACGCGGTCGCGGATCTGGTCGCGTGCTTCGCCGGTTTGCGAGCGGCGCGTGCGTTCGACGAACACCGTTTGCTGCAGGCGCGCGAGCGTGGAGAAGAACGGCCAGGTCTGAACTTCGCTTTTGGCGACGAAAGAAACCTTGGCCGTGCTCGAAAGCACGAGGATGTCGAAATAGGACGTGTGGTTGCCGATCATCAGCACGCCCTTGTCCTGCACCGGCTTGCCGATGACGGTGACGCGGATGCCGAACAGCTTGCAGAGGAATTTGTGATAGCGGTGCGGAAAGGTTTTGCGGCGCGGCAGGTTGAACCTGAGCGCGCTCGCCTGCCAGGGAATACCCGGCAAGGTCACCAGAATGAAGGTGAACAGAATCCCGAAAGCGCGAAGGCGTTGCATGGCTCAGCGTTTGACGCTTTTGCTGCCTTTCGGCACGCCATAGAGCTCAAGCCGGTGATCGACGAGTTCGAAGCCGAGTTCTTCGGCGATCAGGCGCTGCAGCTTTTCGATGTCTTCGTTGCGGAATTCGACCACGCGGCCCGACTGCACGTCGATCAGGTGATCGTGGTGGGATTCCGGAATCTCTTCGTAGCGCGAGCGGCCGTCGCGGAAATCGTGGCGCTCCAGAATGCCTGCGTCTTCGAACAGCTTCACCGTGCGATAGACCGTGGCGATGGAGATGTGGGGGTCGACCGCGGAGGCCCGGCGATAAAGCTCTTCGGCATCGGGGTGATCGCTTGCATCCGAGAGCACGCGGGCAATCACCCGGCGCTGCTCGGTCATGCGTAACCCCTTCTCAACGCAGAGTTTTTCGATCCGCGACAAATCCGGCTCCCAGTGTGTTGAAAGCCAATCTAGCCCACCAGGGGGCCATTTCCCAACCCGGAAAGCGGCAGCTGGAGGCAGAGGATCAGGGCATCCTCCGGCGGGGCGCCGGGGGTGCTGTAGTAGCCCTTGCGCTGCCCTGCCGGGGTGAAGCCGAGGCCCGCATAAAGGGCGCGGGCGGCAGCGTTATTGGCACCCACCTCCAGGAACAGGCGGGTGGCTCCCGCGCGGGCGGCTTGTTGTGCGGCTTGCGTGACCAGCGCGCGACCCATGCCGGAGCGGCGGGCTTCGGGGGCGACGGCCAGGGTGAGGATTTCGGATTCGTCCGACACCGTGCGGAACAAGATGAAGCCGGCGAAGCGGCCATCCTGTTCGGCAAGCAATGTGCGTGCGCCTGTTGCCACGAGGTCTTTCAAAGCGCGCTCGTCCCAGCTTTCCGCAAAACAGGCTTTGTGCAGGTGGGCAAGCTCCGCGAAATCGGATTCGGTGGCGGGGCGGAGGCTCATTTTTGCGCCGGGAGTTTGGCGTCGGGCGGGCGCAAGTAAAGCGGATTTGGCGCGTCCATCGTCGTGGGACGCGTGAGCGCGATGCGCGCGACCCATAACGCATCGGGCTGGCGGATTTGGGTGAGCAATGCTTCGCCTTTATATGCCATCGCGGCGGCTTCGGCGGCAGTGCCGGCGAAAGCGAGTTTGGCGTTTTGCGTGGCGTTGGAAATCATCGCCAGCGCTTTTTCGAACGGCGCGATGGCGGCGGGGATCAAGGTTCGGTCTTCGTGCAGCAGTTCGAAATAGACTTCGCCCCGTTTGGCATCGTGCAACGCCGCGGCATAGGCGGCGCCTGTTTCGGCGATTGCCGCAGTGGCCATGGCTTCGAGCGTGATGACGCCGGTGAGCGGCAGCTTGAGCGCGACGCGCAAGCCCCGCGCGAACGCCAGTCCCACGCGCTGGCCCGTGAACGTGCCGGGGCCGGTGGTGACGGCCAATCTTTCCAGATCGGAAAAAACGAGACCGGATTCGTGCATCGCTTCGTCGACCATCGGCGCCAGGCGTTCGGCGTGGCCGCGATCCATGATCTCGAAACGGTGCGCGAGGATACGCGCATCATCGACGATGGCGCAGGAGCAAGCGCCCAATGCGGTATCGACCGCCAGCAGCTTCATGCGCGCGTCATCAGAGGATCTTGCAAGCCTCGTCGAAGGAAAGGCGCGGCGAACGCGGGAATATTCCGGACGGGTCGCCATAGCCGAGACTGCAGATGAAATTGGATTTGACGTTGGTGCCCGCGAAGAATTCCTGATCGACACCGGCATTGTTGAAGCCGGACATCGGGCCGCAATCGAGACCCACGGCGCGAGCGGCGACGATGAAATAGCCGCCTTGCAGCGTGCCGTTTCGGAAGGCGGTGATTTCGCGCAAGGTCGGATTCTGGAACCAGTTCTTCGCATCTTGGTTGTGCGGAAACAGGCGCGGCAGATGTTCAGGAAAATCGAGATCGTAACCGATGATGGCGGTGACGGGTGCGCTCATCGTCTTCTCGCGATTGCCTTCCGACAGATGCGGCTTCAGGCGATCCTTCGCTTCCTTCGTGGTGAGGAAGAGGATGCGCGCGGGCATGTTGTTGGCGCTTGTCGGGCCCCAGCGCATCAGATCGTAGATCGCCATCAGCATGGTGTTGCTGACGGGCTTATCCAGCCATTTGTTCTGGGTGCGCGCGTTGCGGAAGATGATGTCTAGGGCTTCGTCGTTGATGGCGTGGGTGGACATGGCGCGCTCCGGGAAAGAAGAACGGCCTTGCATAATCCCGCCCGCGCGCGGGCGCAAATCAGACGGCTTCGACCGCGTTAACTTCCGGCACGTAATGGCGCAGCATGTTCTCAATGCCGTTGCGCAAGGTCATGGTCGAGGACGGGCAGCCGGCGCATGCACCCTGAAGGTGCAGGAAGACGATGCCGGAGCTTCCATCGAACCCCTTGAAGATGATGTCGCCGCCGTCCTGCGCCACCGCCGGGCGGACGCGGGTGTCGATCAGCTCCTTGATCTGGGAGACGATCTCTTCGTCTTCGCCGCTGTACGCGGCATCGGGTTCGGCTTCATCGGCCGGCTTGTCGATCAGCGGCAGGCCGCGGGTGAAGTGATCCATGATCGCACCGAGGACGGCAGGCTTCAGGTGCTTCCAATCGCCATCGCCCTTGGTCACCGAAATGAAATCGGAACCGAAGAAGACCCGAGAGACATCGGGGACATTGAAGAGGGCGCTTGCCAGCGGCGAACGGGCAGCTGCCCCGCTGTCCGGGAAATCGGCGACGTTGCCTTCGCCCATAACCTCACAGCCGGGAAGGAATTTCAGGGTCGCCGGGTTCGGCGTGGATTCGGTCTGGATGAACATGGGTCTTAAATGGACCCGACGAGCCTTCGGATCAAGGCGGCCAGACGTCCGAGATCAGAAGTCAGAGACGATCCCCTTCTTTTCCCAATCGCCGAAACGGGTGGGTTCCGGGCCTTTCTGGCCGCCCAGTTCCTCAGGCAGCGGTTCGGCAGGTTTTTCGGCTTTGTGGCGGGCTTCGGCCTCGGCCAGGGCGCGCTCGCCCGCCTCGCGGATGCGGGTGGCGATCTCGGCTTTGCTGGTTTTTTTCATGCGGCTTGACCCGGATTTCCCAGAGCATACATCAACATGGAGAGTGCGGTTTCAAGGACCAAGATGAACGTTCTGCGTACCGGCGTGTTGATGGCCCTGATGACGGGGCTGTTCCTCGTTGTGGGGTTCCTGATCGGCGGCCAAATCGGCATGGTGATAGCCTTCCTGTTCGCGGCGGGATCGAACCTCTTCGCCTATTGGAACTCGGACAAGATGGTGCTGCGCATGTATGGCGCACGCGAAGTGGACGAAACCTCCGCGCCCGAACTTGTGCATCTGGTCCGGCAACTGGCGACCAAGGCAGGATTGCCGATGCCCCGCGTGTTCATTGCCGAGAACGAACAGCCCAACGCGTTTGCGACCGGGCGCAATCCCGAACATGCCGCTGTTTGCGTGACCACGGCCTTGTTGCAGCGTCTGGACAATGAAGAACTCGCAGGCGTGCTGGCGCATGAGCTTTCGCATGTGAAGAATCGCGACACGCTGACCATGACGATTGTGGCGACGCTTGCGGGTGCTGTTTCGATGCTGGCGAATTTTGCCTTCTTCATGGGCGGGCGGCGGAATTTCATCGGCAGCCTGCTGGTGATGTTATTTGCGCCGCTGGCAGCCGTGCTGGTGCAATCGGCAATCAGCCGGACACGCGAATACGAAGCCGACCGGATGGGTGCTGAGATTTCCGGACGGCCTCTGTGGCTGGCCTCCGCCCTGCAACGCATCGACCGCAACGCGCAGGTGACGCCGAACCCGGAGGCCGATGCGCATCCGGCGACGGCGCATATGTTCATCATCAATCCGCTGCATGGCGGACTGACGAGCCTGTTCGCGAGCCATCCTTCAACCGAGGAACGTATTGCGCGGTTGAAGGCAATTGCGGCACAGATGGATCAGGAACCCGATCGCGGTCCCTGGTCTTGATGGTTTAAATCGGCGTGACGGACAAATCTTCAAAAGGCGAATTGGGGGCGCGCGTTGCCGCGCTTGCCATTCTTTCGGACGTGCTGCGCAAGCGGCGACCGCTGGATGCGGTGGCCGATGACGTGCTCGGCAAAGCGGAGCTTGAGGCGCGCGACGCGAATTTCGCCCGCGCCATTGCAAATGAAACGCTGAGACGTTTCGGGCAGCTTGATGCGTTGATCCGCCATTTCGTACCGAAGCCGCCGCAACCGCAACGTGCTGGCCCAACGCCGGAAATATTGCTGGCCGGTGCGTGCGAACTCCTGTTTCTCAACGTGCCACCGCATGCCGCGGTGGATTCCGCGAACCGGCTTTGCCTGCGCGACAAGGACGCCAAACATTTCAAGCCGCTGGTGAACGCGGTGCTGCGGCGGATTTCGCGCGAGGGAAAAGACGTTCTCGCTTCGCAGGACGCGCCGCGCATCAACACGCCGGACTGGCTGTGGGCGCGCTGGTGCAATGCCTATGGCGAAGAGACGGCGCGAAAAATTGCGAGCGCGCATCTTTCGCCCGCGCCGCTGGATATTGCGTTGAAAAGCTATGCTTCGCTCGCAGGGGCCAAGCCTGTTTTCGGAAACATCGTTCGCTTACGCGAGGCCGGGCGCGTGGATCAATTGCCGGGATTCGCGGACGGCGCATGGTGGGTGCAGGACGCGGCGGCTTCCTTACCCGCGCGATTGCTGGGCGATGTGCGCGGGCAACGCGTGATCGATCTGTGCGCGGCGCCGGGCGGCAAGACGGCAAAACTGGCGGCGGTGGGGGCGCTGGTGACGGCCGTCGAGCGCGAAGGTTCGCGGCTTGCGCGCATGAAGGAAAATCTGGCGCGATTGAAACTGGACGCGACGCTCGTTGAATCCGATCTGCGCGATTTCAAACCGGAAGCGCCCGCATCCTTCGTTTTGCTGGACGCGCCTTGCAGCGCGACGGGAACGATCCGCCGTCATCCCGAATTGCCCTGGATCAAGAATGCGTCGGACATCACCACTTGTGCGGCGGCGGCGCAGGATTTGATGGATGCGGCAGGCGCAATGGTGGCGCCGGGCGGCGTGCTGGTTTTCGCGGTGTGTTCGCTGGAACCGGAGGAAGGGCCGGAACAGGTGGATGGTTTTTTATACGCGCATCCGGAGTTCAAACGCGAACCGATAAAGCCAGAGGAAATCTTCGGGCTCGATGCGATCACGCCCGATGGCGATCTGCGCACCTTGCCGTGCCATCTCGCGGAGCTTGGCGGGATGGACGGATTCTATGCGGCGCGCTTGCGCAAATCAGGAGAGACGGCCTAGCGCGTAAGCAAGGGCCAGATAGATCTTTCCCGTATCGGCGCTGAGCATGGTCGAGGTGAGAAGGCCGCCGCCATCGCCTTCTTTCGCTTTGTTCAGAAGCACTTCGAAATCGGCGATGTAGCTGTCGGCGGCTTCGCGGAAGGCCGGTTTCTCGCGATAGAGGTTGGCGATGCGGTTCATCGCGTCGGAATCGATGGCCTCGGCCAGACGGCGCGCGAAGATCGAGCGGTCTCCAGCGAGATAGCGGCGCCATTCCTCTTCGCCCGGTGCGGGGCCGGTGTCGAAGGCGGCAAGATCGATCGCGAGATCCGAAAGGGCTGCTTCCAACGCGCCGAGCGCGGCCGCGGATGCGGGACGCAGTTCCTTTTCTTCCGGCGTCTCGCTGCTTTCGACGGCGGCGAGCAGGGTGCTCATGTTCCAGCCCTTGGGATCGCTGGGCTCGGTCGGGCGCACGTCAGTTTTGCGCTTGGGACGCTGGGTGAGCTTGCGGGCGCGCGATAGCAAACTATCGGGATCGTTCTGCGCCGAGTCGCCTTCCGCACGGGGCTGTTTGACGGCGGTGCGCGCATGGATGGTGGCAATGGTGCGGGCGGAGAGATCGAGAATCTCTTCGGTTTCGGTGCGCAGCATATCGCGCACGCGGCGGGCTTCCTGCTGGGCGATGCCGGGAAGCGTCGATATATGCGTGTTCACATCGCCGACGGCGCGGCCGAGATCGGCGCTTACCTCTTTCGATTTGGCGGCGAGGTCTGCGGCGGCGCGGATCAACCTGTCGCATTCGGCCATCGCCTCGCCCACCAGCTGGTTGGCATTGGCTTTGGCGGTCGCGGCCGTATCGCCGATCAAGAGATGCGCGCTTTCGCCCGCGTGACGCAAGGTTTCGGTGATCTTGATGAGGCTATCGCTTGCTGCCGTGCCGATGTCGGTGAGGCGCTTGGCTTCCGCGGCAAGAACGCCCGCGATGTTGCCCGCACGTGCCGCCGCGTTCGACATGATCATTTCGACATGGCGTTCAGTATCGGAGGCCAGTGTTTCGAATTTCTTGGCTTCCGGCGACAGGCCGGCGATGGCTTTTTCCAGCGCGGCACGTTCGTTCTGCACGGCCTGTTCGAAGCTTTGGCCTTCGTCGCGCAGCTTTTGCAGCAGCTCGTTCATCTGTGCGCGGTGGCGTTCGTGACGGCCAAGCACGAATTCGGCGCGCGCCATGGTGGCATCAGACACCTGTTCGATCTGCTTGGCGTGCTTGTCGAGTTCGACGGCGACATTGTGCGGTGCCTGTGCCGCGGCTTCGACCGAGGTGCGGAATTCGGCGGTCTGTTTTTCGAGGCCCTGGCTGGCGGCGGCAAGTTTGCCTTCCGCCATTTCCATGATCGACTCCAATTGCGCAACGCGGCCTGCCAGATGTTCGCTCGCCTGCCCCGCCGCACGATCGAGCGTGGCTTCGCTCGCCTCGATCACCGATTTCATCTGGGTGACACGCGTGGCGATGAGATCGTTCGCACGTTCGGTGCGCTCCGCCAGCAGCTCATGAGCACGGATCGTGCCGTCGAGCAGCACGTCCCCCGCCGATCCAATCATCTGCTTCAACTGATCGACCTGGCCCGAAAGGATTTCATGCGCGCGGCGGGTGGAAGCATTAAAGGTGTCCTCGGCGGAGAGCACCGTCGTCTTCAATTCCTGCGCGCGATCGGACATGACATCGTTGACGCCGGTGGCGGAGGCGGCAAGTGCGTCCTGCGCGGCGGCGATGGCTGCTTTGAGGCTTTCGGTGCGGGCGTCGAGTGCGGATTGCACATCGCCAACGGAATTGGCGAGTGAGCCTTTGGCGCTTTCGATCACCGTGCGCAATTCGCTGGTGCGATCCGAAAGCGTGTCGCCGGTTTGGGTGGCGGAAACGGCAAGCGCGTCTTGCGCGGAATCGATAACGGATTTGAGCTGGATCGCGTGCTGCGTGACGGTTTCGCCCGCGCGCGCGGCGGCCTCGCCGAGCAAGCCGCCGATGGATTCCAGGCGTTCGCGTTCCTGCATCAGACGCTTGGCCACGGCTTCACCGCGCACATCGGTGCGGGCGCCCGCCTCATCGAGGGCCGCGATCTGACTCTGCAGGACGTTTTCGAGCGCGCGAAGGCGTTGATAGGCGCCGTCGATACCGGCGTTCAGCGCATCGAGTTCGTGACGGACGGTGCGGCCCAACTTCGCCGCGGTCTTGGCCGAAACATCATCTGCGGTGACGAGAAGTTCGACGCGGTCGGATAATTGGCCGACGAGATGACCCATCGCCTGACCCCGCGCCAACGCCCAGGCGATTGCGATGAACAAAATCGGAGGGGCGAGGATGATGGTGGCGTAGAGCGCCATCTGCTGCACATCGAGTGCGCCCAATCCGCGCGGACCCGCATAACCCAAGAGATACGCCGCGGCGCAGCCGATCCAGAAGCACGCGATGATAAGCGCAAAGACGAGACCGCCGATGCCGGTTTCCTTGCGGGCGGATTTCTTCGGACGCTCCGGCGTCCTGGCGAGCGCGGGCGTTTCGGGAACGGCAGTGGCGGCAGGCTTGGCCTGCTCGGCGGAGAAATTACGCAAAGTTACTCTACCCCTCAGCGGAAGCTAAGCGCTGGACAATAGAGCGCTATTTACCATTCCTGGCGCCGTTTCGCGAATCTATCCACAGTTCAGCCTTAACGATATTTCCTTTCATGGACCTTTTCGGGGTGGGTCGGGCGACTTATAATTTACAGTGTATGGAATCTAACCGGCCGAGCCTGACTGCCCAAGGCGCCGCCCTTCACCGGGCAGCCCACCAAATCGTCGACCGGCCCACCATATTTGCCGACCCGCTGGCGCTGCGGATCGTGGGCGCTCAGGCCGAGGCCGACGTCCGGACGGGCAGCGAGCGGCACACCCAGAAGGCAGCCTCGCGCATGCGGGCGTTCCTGGCGGTGAGGAGCCGATACACCGAGGATTGTTTTGCCGAAGCGTTCGGGCAGGGCGTGCGCCAGTACGTCGTGCTGGGAGCGGGGCTCGATACCTTTGCCTATCGCAATGCGCGCGACGGTTTGCGCGTGTTCGAAGTCGATCATCCCGCCACGCAAGGGTGGAAGCGCGAGCGGTTGCAGAGCGCGGGAATAGCGATCCCGGACGCCCTGACCTATGCACCCGTCGATTTCGAACGCGAGACGTTGCACGAAGGATTGCGGCGCGCCGGTTTCGATTTCGGCAAGCCTGCTTTCTTCGCCTGGCTGGGTGTTGTGCCTTATCTTTCACGCGAAGCAATTTTCGCCACGCTCGGTTTCGTTGCACGCGAGATGAAAACGCAAAGCGAAATCCTGTTCGATTACGCGGAGCCTTCGCAAAGTCCGGCACTTGCGGAACTGGCGAAGCGCGTGGCCGAGATCGGCGAACCGTTGCGCAGCTTTTTCAACCCGGACGAACTTGCGCGGGAATTGCGCGCGTTGGGATTTGCGTTCGTCGAAGATGCGAATGCCGACAGGCTGAACAGCCTCTATTTTTCAGATCGGAATGACGGCCTCGCATTGGGCGGGGCTGCACATATCATGCGGGCGCGCGTTTAAAGCGTTCGCGGGGAGGACGATATGGAAATGCTTATCGCCGCGGCAGCGGTGTTTCTGGCCATTCATTTTCTGGTTTCCGGCACGCGGTTGCGCGACGGTATCGTGGGCGCGATCGGCGAACGGCCTTATCTGGGGCTCTTTTCGCTTGCTTCGCTGGCCGCGATCATCTGGCTCGTCATTTCCTACAATCACGCGCAGGCAAGCGGCAATGATCCGTTGCTCTATGATCTCGGAGTCGGTGTGAAGCATCTGGCGATGCCGGTGGTGCTGATCGCGTTTCTTCTCGCGGTGCCGGGGCTTTTCACGCCCAATCCGACATCGGTGAAACAGGAGATCGTTGCGGCCAAGCCCGGCGCGGTGAAAGGCATTGTGGCGGTCACGCGACATCCGTTCCTGTGGGGCGTGGTGCTGTGGTCGGCGATTCACCTTGCGATGAATGGCGACGCGGCATCGGTCGTTCTGTTCGGGACGTTCTTCGTTCTTTCGTTGCTGGGGCCGCTTTCCATCGACGCCAAACGCAAGCGCAAGATGGGCGCGGAATGGGATGCGTTTGCCGCCCGCACCTCCAACGTGCCGTTCGCGGCCGTCCTTTCCGGCCGCGCACAGCTCAAATGGGGCGAGTTGCTGGACTGGCGGATGGCGGTGGCGGTGTTGCTGTTCGTGGTGGTGCTGTTCGGGCATGCCCGCGTGATCGGGGTTTCGCCGTTTCCCAATGGCTGGCAGCCGTTCTGATTCAGTCTTGCAGCAACCGTTAACGCGGCCTTGAGGAAGACGGAGCGATCATGCTCGCGGCTTTTGAAGGGCTTTCGTCATGCTGGCTGCAGAACGCGCGGGCGTTGTCGACCTCGACCATCTGAACAAATACACCGGCGGCGATCCGGCGCTAAACGGGGAAATCCTGCGGTTGTTCCAGAAACAGGCGACCGATATGGTGGCGCGGATGCAAGCCTGCCTGGAAGCGGGCGACGATAAAGGGTGGCATGAAGCGGCGCACACGTTGAAGGGTGCCGCACGCGGCATCGGCTCTTTCGCGCTGGCCGAGACAATTGCAGATGCCGAAAAGCTTCAGCCCGCAAGCGAACGCGGCAAAGCGCAGGCCGCACTTGCCACCATGAAAAGCCGCGCAGGCCTGGTGCACATGTTCATCGACAGCTATTTGCGCTGATCGAACGCCTTAAATTCCAGATCGATAGAACGCGCAATGAGTTCGCGCCAGACCGCTTCCGCAATGGCCGGACTTAAGCCCTGACGTTTGGCTTCGGCGAGCACCTTGGCGACCACGTCTTCGATACGGGCGTCGTCATGGACCGTGTCGCGGGACGGTTTCAGGATGGCGGCGCGTTCGATATAGGTCTGCCGTTCCGCCAGAAGGCCCACCAGAACGCGGTCGATACGGTCGATCTGGTGCCTCACATCTTCCATCGAGCGGCAATCGGCGGCGGGGATGACCAAGGTCATAGTCGAAGGCCCTGAAACACTATTTCCTCTTGCCGTCCGCGGTCTGGCAGGGGCAAGAGAGCGGGCCGCGACACTTGCGCCCCTGACCTGCAGGGGCTGGGGATTGTCCGGGCCAGCCTTTTTACATATATAAACGTCAGTTTCCCCGGTCATACACTTGAAACTTGTGGAATAGAGCATGACAACGCCCATCGAAACCGACGTCGCCATCATCGGAGCGGGCCCAATCGGGCTCTTTGCCGTGTTTGAGCTGGGACTGCTCGACCTCAAGACGCACCTGGTCGACATCCTCGACCGGCCGGGCGGGCAGTGCACCGAGCTTTATCCGGAAAAGCCGATCTACGACATCCCGGGCCTGCCCATCGTGACAGGCCAGGAATTGACGGACCGGCTGATGGAACAGATCAAGCCGTTCAGCCCGACTTTCCACTTCGGGCAGATGGCGTCTTCGCTGACCAAGCTCGACGACGGACGCTGGAAACTGACGACCGATACGGGCACCGAGATCGTTGCGCCGGTGGTTGTTGTGGCAGCAGGCGCGGGCAGCTTCGTGCCAAAGCGGCCGCCGATCCCCGGCATCGAAGAATATGAAAACAAGAGCGTGCATTATGCCGTGCGCAAGATGGAGCACTTCCGCGACAAGGATGTGTTGATCGCGGGCGGCGGTGACTCCGCGCTCGATTGGACGCTCAATCTCGCGCCCATCGCACGCTCACTGACTCTCGTGCATCACCGCGATGGCTTCCGCGCGGCACAGCATAGCGTCAATCAGATGCGCGAACTCGTCGATCAGGGAAAGATCAAATTCCACGTCGCCAGCGTGAAAGCTCTGCACGGCGAAGGCGGCAAGCTGGAACAGGTGACGCTCGCCGGCGCCGACAAGAAGGAATTCAACATCGACGCCAATATGTTCCTGCCGTTCTTCGGGCTCACCATCAAATTGGGACCGATTGCGGAGTTCGGGCTGAACCTGCACGAAAATCTCATTCCGGTGGATACCGAGAAGTTCGAGAGCAGCACGCATGGCATTTTCGCCGTCGGCGACATCAACACCTATGCGGGCAAGCTGAAGCTCATTCTTTCCGGCTTCCATGAAGCGGCCCTGATGTCCCAGGCGGCGTTCCACATCGTGAAGCCGAACGAGAAACTGCGCTTCCAATACACGACCTCTTCCTCCAGCCTGCAAAAGAAACTGGGCGTATCTTGATATGAAGATCATTGCGACCGACAGAAACGGCGAAACCCGCGAACTGGAAGGCCGCGACGGCTGGACGGTGATGGAGATCCTGCGCGATGCGGGATTGCCGATCACGGCGGAATGCGGCGGGGCGTGTGCGTGCGCCACCTGCCATGTCTATGTGGACGACGATTGGTTCACAAAGCTTCCGGCGAAATCGGACGCGGAGACAGACATGCTGGACATGGCGCTGGCGGTTGAACCCAATTCGCGGCTGTCGTGCCAGATTGTCTGCGGGCCGGAACTAGACGGAATCAAGATCACCGTCGCGCCGGAATAAAAGATATTATCGTTTTACAATAATAAATTTCTGCTATACAGGCTCAGCGATCTCGCTGGAGCCTCTAATGGCGACGCCTGTTCCTGAGAACCTCGCCGGCTTGAGCCGGATCATGGCCTGGCTTTCGACCGCGGGCTTTCTGATTTATCCGGCCGTCACCGTGGCCATCTTCCTCTTGCCCGGCAGCAGCACCGACTGGCTGATGTTTCACCAGGACGATCTGGGGCCGCTGCTCGCCAAAAAAGTCCCGCTGATCTTCCGGCTGGGTGCACTTGCCTTCGAGATGGGCGCCGTTGCGTGCGTGATGTGGGCGTTGTGGTCTTTGCGCCGGCTGTTCCTGCGCTATGCGGCGGGCGATGTGTTTTCCAATCAGACCTTGCACCTGCTTCACAGCGTGGCCGTCGCGCTGTTTGCCAAAGTGATCGTCGGGTTTGCGGTGATGGCGCCGGTGACGGCGTTGCTCACCTATCCGCTTGGCCACGGTCACCGGTTCATTTCGCTTTCGTTCGGCAGCGAGGATGTGTCCGCGCTGTTTCTCGCCGGCGCAGTGCTCGTGATCGCGCGCGTGATGAGCGTGGCGCGGCGGATGGCCGACGAGAACGAAAGCTTCGTGTGATGGCGATCGTCGTCAATCTCGACGTGATGCTGGCCAGACGAAAGATGCGCTCCAAGGAGCTGGCGGAAATCGTGGGCATCACGGAAGCCAATCTTTCATTGTTAAAGTCCGGCCATGTGAAGGGCGTGCGGTTTGCCACGCTGGAAAAGATCTGCGCGGCGCTTGAGTGTCAGCCCGGCGATTTGTTGGAATACAGGCCGGACGGATAAGATGGCCCCGATGACGCCGCCGTTCGGAACGGAGCGCCAGGGGAAGCGCGATACCGGCAAGGGGCTTACGAGTGCGGCGGTCGTCGCGCTGCTGCATGTGCTCGTTATTGCGGGATTGATAAGAGCGACTTACATCAGCATCCCAAACCATCCGGCCGCGCGCGAGATCGAAATCTGGTTCGTGTTTCCGCCCAAGGAGGAAACGCAAACCAAGCCTGAGCCCAAAAAGGAGAACGACCCGGCGCGCCGGCAGATCACGCCGGAAACGACGATCATTCCCGACTACAGCCACATCAATTTGCCGCCGTCGTGGAACGAAAAAAGTCTCAACGGGCTCAACCAATCTCTGTTCGGTTGCGAGCCGGACCACATTGGGCTGCTTTCGCCGGAGGAGCGCGCGAAGTGCCCATCCGTCGCCGCGGCATCGCGAGATCGCGACAAGGACGCCGTCGACTATCACGATCACACAGATCGCTCGAAAGATCGCGAACATTGGGCACGGGGCCGCGACCGCAAGAACATGCCGCTGCTTTTGCCCTGTGCGAGCCCTTATGCCATAGGCGTGAGCATCGGCACGCTTCTGTGCCTGGCGAAGGGCGCAACCGAAGGCTTCGATCCCGACAACCAGCCAGGCTATATGGACAAGCCGGTCGTCATCCATGTGCCAAATAACGGCGATCCGTCCATCGTGTATGAGCCGGGCAATTGACCGGATGTGTGCTATCGTTGCCTTGGGAGGCAACCATGGGATTTTACGACAAGCATATTCTGCCGCCGCTTTTGGGCGCGATGATGGGGACAAAGCCGATCCGCTATCAGCGCAAGAAAGTGGTTCCGCGCGCCGAAGGCCGCGTGCTGGAGATCGGGTTCGGAGCCGGGCACAACCTGCCGTTTTATGACGCGTCAAAGGTGAGCCATCTCTGGGCGCTGGAGCCTTCGCGCGAGATGCGGGCGCGCGCGGCTGAGCGCGTGGCGGCATCGCCGCTCGAAATCGAATTTCTCGATCTGCCGGGCGAGGAGATTCCGCTGGAGGACGATGCGGCGGACACAGTGCTCGTCACCTATACGCTTTGCACCATTCCCGACGTGATGCGCGCGCTTTCCGGCATGCGGCGCGTGTTGAAGCCGTCGGGCAAACTGATTTTCTGCGAGCATGGCGCAGCACCGGATGAAGGCGTGAAACGCTGGCAGGACCGGCTCGATCCGATGTGGGGGAAGATTGCGGGCGGATGTCATCTTGGCCGCGCGGTGCCCAAACTGATCGGCGACGCCGGTTTTCGCGTAGAAGAGATGCAAACGATGTATCTGCCCGGCACGCCGCGCTTTGCGGGATTCAATTATTGGGGCAGCGCCACGAAAGGGTGAGGCATGGAGCGTTCGAACACCGTCATACCGGGGCGAATGACGGCACAGTTTGAAAAGCCCGTCGTGCTGTTTTTGATCGGGATGCGGATCAACAGGCTTTCGACCTTGCCACGCTGGTTCTGGTTTCTGCGCACGATGCCCAACATGCTGGCGGAGCTGGAGAAGAAGCCGGAAACGGGACTTCTATGGTATCGCCAGTATCTCTCCTGGCCGGTCATCATGGTCCAGCAATATTGGGAGAGCTTCGACAAGCTGCTCGCCTATTCGAGCGACAAGAACGCCGAGCATTTTCCGGCCTGGGGCCGCTATATGCGCGAGTTGCTGAAAGACGGATCGGTCGGCATCTGGCACGAGACCTATCTGGTCGAGCCCGGGAAATACGAATGCGTCTACGGCAACATGCCGCCTTTCGGGCTGGCGGCGGCGACCAACGTCGTGAAAGCGGAAGGCAGGCTGGCCGCGGCGCAGGATAGGTTTGCGGCATCCTGACAATCCAACCTGCAGTTGATTCAGATCAGAGCGCGCTCTCTGCGCGAGGGTAAGATCGTGGCGCAATCGAAGATACCTTGCGCCGATGACCGACATTTCCAGCCATCCCGAACTGGTGCGGCACTATATAAAGCTTGCCGACGAACTGGATGAGACGGCGGATCAAATCCGCCGGCGGCCGGGGATCGATTACGATCTGGCGCCGAAGCTACGCAACATCGCCGACGAAATCCGCCTTAACATTGGTCTTTTGCCGCTTGGCACGTGCAAACCCAAAATGGCGAACTAGCGGCTCATCAACTGATACGGTCCGCCTTTTTCGATGCCGCGAAGATAGGCGGGGCGATCGTGCATGCGTTTGCGATAGGCCATCAGCGAAGGATAGGGCTCGAGCCTTGCACCGGCTGCCTCCGCCACGAACAACAGCATGATGTCGGCACCGGTGAGTTCGTTGCCGACGAAGAAATCGCGGCCCTTGATCGCCTCTTCCATGTAGGAAAGATGATTGGCGATTTCGCTGTCGACGCGCGGTTTCAGCATCGCGGCGGCATCGCCCATCATGCCGGTGTAGAGCGCCATCAATAGCGGCAGCATGGCCGATCCTTCGGCGAAGTGCATCCATTCGATGTATTTCCAGTGATCGTCGCTGCCTTCGGCGGGTTTGAATTTGCCCTTGCCGTAGGTGTCGATCAGGTATTCGACGATGGCGCCGGATTCGGCGATTCTGCGCTTGCCGTCTTCGAGCACCGGCGATTTTCCGAGCGGATGCACGGCTTTCAGTTCAGGCGGGGCAAGCGGCACCGGCGTCATGCGCTGGTATTTCACGATCTCGTACGGCACACCCATTTCTTCGAGCAGCCAGAGAATGCGCTGGGAGCGCGAATTGTTGAGGTGATGAACTTTCAGCATGGCCCTGCCCCTTTAGAGATTTTCGGTTATACGGCCGCCGAGCGTCAGCGGTTCAGTTCACGCATCGCCTGATCGAGACCGCCGAGCGTCAGCGGGAACATGCGGTTGTTCGTGATCTGGTTGATGAGGCCGATGGACGGGGTGTATTCCCAGTGCTTCTGCGCCACCGGATTGAGCCAGACCGTGTGCGGATAGATCTGCACCACGCGGTCGAGCCAGACAGCGCCCGCCTCCTCGTTCCAATGTTCGACGCTGCCGCCGGGATAGGTGATTTCGTAGGGGCTCATGGTCGCGTCGCCCACAAAAATCACTTTGTAGTCGTGCGGGAATTTGTGCAGCACGTCCCAGGTGTTGGTCTTTTCGTTGTGGCGACGGCGATTGTCTTTCCACACGCTTTCGTAGAGGCAGTTGTGGAAATAGAAGAATTCCATGTGCTTGAATTCGGTCTTCGCCGCGCTGAACAATTCTTCGCAGAGCTTGATGTAGGCATCCATCGAGCCGCCGATATCGAAGAACAGCAGCACCTTCACCGTGTTGTGGCGCTCGGGGATCAGGCGAAGGTCGAGATAGCCCTTGTTCGCCGTATCCTGGATCGTGCCGGGCAGATCGAGTTCGACCTCCGCACCCTGACGTGCCCATTTGCGCAGGCGGCGCAGCGCTACTTTGATGTTGCGCGTGCCGAGTTCGACGGAATCGTCCAGGTTCTTGTATTCGCGCTGGTCCCACACCTTCACGGCCTTGCCGTGACGCGACATGTCCTGGCCGATGCGCACGCCTTCGGGATTGTAGCCGGAGTTGCCGAAGGGCGAAGTGCCGCCCGAGCCGATCATCTTGTTGCCGCCTTCGTGGCGTTTCTTCTGTTCCTCGAGACGCTGTTTCAACGTCTCCATCAGTTTTTCCCAACCGCCGAGCGCTTCGATCTGTTTCTTTTCTTCTTCGCTGAGGAATTTCTCGGTCAGCGCCTTGAGCCATTCTTCCGGCAGTTGCGCGAGCAAGGACGGATCGATCGATTCCAACCCCTTGAACACATGGCCGAAGACGCGGTCGAACTTGTCGAGATTCTTTTCGTCCTTCACCAGCACGGTGCGGGAGAGGAAATAGAAGTCGTCGACATTGAGATCGATGACGTCTTTCGACAGCGCTTCCATCAGCGCCAGATATTCCTTGAGCGTGACGGGCACCTTGGCCGCGCGCAGCTCATCGAAGAATTGGAAGAACATTGTTTCAGTCCTGATAGCGATGAGGGGATATTAGGGCGGGACGGCGCATCTGTCCAAAGCCACTCATTTGCCGATTTCGGCCATCGCCGATTCATAGACAGCGTTGAGGAATGCGTTCTTTTCGGCGGTGTCGCGCGGATCGGCATATTCGACGGTGGTTTCCACTGCCCAGTTCTTCACCACGCTTCCCGAATAGAGCACGGTGTATTTCAGGTCTTCGAGTTTGGCCGTCTGGTAAAGGCGGACATAGACGGCGAGCGGCGGATTGCCGATCTTCACCGTGCCCTGCCACACCATCTTGCCGCCGGTTGCTTCCTGCTGCTCGAACTGCGACGCGAGAGACGTCTTCGGCTGATAACCATCGGTCAGCGGTACCAAGGTGATGCTGCCATAGACGCCATCGAGCGTGGAGTAGCTGCAGGATGCTGTCTGCCGTTCGGGATCGGCCTCGCCCGCCGCGTCGCGCACGAAGGTGCCGATGGCATGCGGACAGACGAAGCCGGAAGCGGTGTGAATCTTGTCGCCGTTCTTGGCTTCGGCGAACACGTCCATGCCAGCGGGTTGCGCTTGCGCGGCGTTTGCAAGAAGCAAAACACCGAGAAGCGCAACCGAAGCCTTCATGGGACTGCTCAGTTCCGCTCGCGGCGTGCCAGGAACGCCAGGCGTTCGAACAGATGGACGTCCTGCTCGTTCTTGAGGAGTGCGCCGTGGAGCGGCGGGATGAGCTTGGTCGGGTCTTTCTCTTTCAGCGCTTCCGGCGGTACGTCTTCGTTCAGGAGCAATTTCAACCAGTCGAGCAGTTCGCTGGTGGAAGGTTTCTTCTTCAGGCCGGGCACATCGCGGATCTGATAGAAGACGTTGAGCGCCTCGCTCACCAGCTTCTGCTTGATGTCGGGATAGTGCACGTCGACGATCTTCTGCATCGTCTCGCGGTCCGGAAATTTGATGTAGTGGAAGAAGCAGCGGCGCAGGAATGCGTCCGGCAATTCCTTTTCGTTGTTCGAGGTGATCATCACGATCGGGCGCTGTTTGGCCTTGATCGTCTCGCCCGTTTCGTAGACGAAGAATTCCATGCGATCGAGTTCGAGCAGAAGGTCGTTGGGGAATTCGATGTCCGCCTTGTCGATCTCGTCGATCAGAAGGATGGAACGGCCAGCGCCCTCGAACGCTTCCCAGAGCTTTCCCTTTTTGATGTAGTTCTTCACGTCCTTCACGCGCTCGTCGCCCAGTTGGGAATCGCGCAGGCGCGTCACGGCGTCATACTCATAGAGGCCCTGCTGCGCCTTGGTGGTCGACTTAACGTGCCATGTGATGAGGGGCGTTTTCAGCGCATCGGCGACCTGGAAGGCGAGTTCCGTCTTGCCGGTTCCGGGCTCGCCCTTGATGAGCAGCGGACGCTCCAGGGCGATGGCCGCGTTAACCGCGACGGCCAAGTCCTCCGTTGCGACATATTTGTCAGTACCCTCGAAGCGCTGCGATGTCATCTTGTCTCTCTCAGTTCAATAGCGAAGCTTCCGAGGGTAGGGGTGGCGGGAAACCTTCGCAAGTGCGGCAGTTCCGCCCCCAAACCGGTATCGGACGGACGGCTGCATGACCACGACGATCACGCGAAAACCGGGGGCCAAGCGCTCGCAGGCGCTTCTGGCGGAGGCCGTCGAGAAGCTGCAGCGCAACGAGGCGGCTGAGGGCGAGGCCCTGTTGCAACAAGTCATCGGTCTTTCGGCCGACGATGCGGAAACCCTGCATGCGGTCGGCAACTTGCGCGCCCAGCAGGGCCGCTTTGCAGAAGCCGAGGAACTCTATCGCCGCTCGCTGGCGGTGAATCCCGATCAGCCGGTGGCGCTGAATTCACTGGGCCAGGCACTGAACCGGATGAACCGCAATCAGGAGGCCATCGATGCCTTCCGGCAGGCGATCATCCTCAAGCCCAATTTCGCCGAAGGTCATCTGAATCTGGGGCTCGCACAATCCTTTGAACGCCGCCATGTGGAAGCCGAGAAGAGCTTCCGCGATGCGTTGCGGCTGCAGCCCAATCTGATAATGGCGAAGCAAAGCCTGGTTGCGAGCCTGAACGAACAGCGCCGCTATCGCGAGGCTGAAGCGTTGGCCGTCATCACGATCCGCCAGAACCGTCTCGATCCGCGTCAGGCATCTGCGCTTTATTACAATCTGGGTGTCGCGGTTGCCGCGCAGAAGCGCGATATGGAAGCGTTGGGCCTGCTCAACACCGCGCAAGGCTTTGCGCCGGACATGCCGTATGTCGATGCGGTGCGCGGTTCGGTGCTGCACCGGCTGGGCAAGCTGGAAGACGCCATCGACGCCTATCGCCGCGCGATCATGCGCAATCCGCTTGACCTGATGGCGCACCGCGAACTCAATCACCTGCTCTACCGGCTGGAACGCAACGACGAATTCCTGAGTTCGTACGACGCCGCCATCGACGCGGTGCCGGGCGTGCCGTCGCTGGAATTCGACCGCGCAAGCCTGCTGCTACGCGCCGAGCGGTTTGAAGAAGCCAAGGCCGGATTCGAAAAAGGCAATGCGGCGGGCGCGAATAACATCGTGGGACATGATGGCATCGGTCGGGCATCCGCACGGCTGGGCGATTTCGAAGGCGCGATTGCCGCGCACGAGCGCGCTGTCGGCATCGAGCCGGGCAATGCGGCCGCGTGGTGCAATTTTGCGGAGACCCTGTTGCGCGCAGGCGATGCCAAGCGTGCGCTGGAAGCGGCCGAGAAATCGCTTGCGATCCAGCCGGGCAATCCGCTGGGCGTGGCGTTCCAGTCGCTTGCCATGCGCAAGCTGGGCGACGAACGCGAAGCGGCGATCAACGATTATACGCGGCTGGTACAGACCTTCGATCTGGAAACCCCGGACGGCTTTTCCGACATGGAAAGCTTCAACCGCACGCTGAACGAGGCGCTCAGTCCGCTGCACGCGGTGGGCCGCGAATATCTGGATCAAAACGTGCGCGGCGGCACACAGACCATCGACGATCTGTTCGCGGGCAACCATCCGCTGATCGTGGGCCTGCGCGCGCGGTTCGACGATGCCGTGAACGCCTATATTGCCCGGATGAAGGACGATCCCGATCACCCGTTGTTCGGGCGCAAAGCCAATGGCTTCGGCTATCTGGGTGCGTGGACGACGCGGCTCAAATCCGGCGGGCAGCATTTGAACCACGTGCACAAGAGCGGCTGGATCAGCTCGGCCTATTACGTGGCGCTGCCCAAGACCGAAGGCGAAGCTGGCTGGCTGAAATTCGGCGAGGCCCCGTTCGAGATGGGGCTGCCGGAGCAGGTCAAGCGCGTGGTCGAGCCCAAGGTCGGGCGGTTGGTGCTGTTCCCCTCCTACATGTGGCACGGCACGACGCCGTTCCAGTCCGACGAGGCGCGCACCACCATCGCTTTTGACGTTCTGCCGCGAGCGTGATTTTTTAGGTCGCAGCTCCCGAAGGTCAAAGTTCTTCGCGAAGACGTATGTCGCGACAACTCGCGACAACTCCCAATTGCGTCGATAACAGAAACACGCGCTAATCCACCGTCAGCGGGGATGGCGCATGACGGTTGCTCATATCTATACGGTTGCCTTTCAGGGCATCGAAGCGCGCGAAGTGGACGTGCAGGTCCACATTGGCACGCATTCGCAGGCCGGAAACAATTTCAACATCGTGGGTCTGGCCGACAAGGCCGTGGGCGAAAGCCGCGAGCGCGTACGCGCAGCACTTTCGGCGATTGGACTGGCGATGCCGTTTCAGAAGGTGACGGTGAATCTGGCGCCTGCCGATCTGCCGAAGGAAGGAAGCCACTACGATCTTCCCATCGCGTTGGGATTGCTGGCAGCCATGGGCGTTTTGCCGGCGAGCGAGATGGCGCGGTACACCGCACTCGGAGAATTGTCGTTGGATGCGCAAGTCACCGCGGTTGCGGGCGTGCTTCCGGCAGCGATTGCTGCGAGCGAAGCGGGGCGCGGATTGATTTGCCCCGCATCGTGCGGCGCGGAAGCGGCGTGGGCGGGCGATGTGGAGATCATCGCGACACCTTCGCTGATCGCGCTCGTCAATCATGTGAAGGGCGCGCAGGTTCTCAATCCGCCGAGCGCGAAACTGGCGAACGATGCTGTTGGCCTTCCCGATCTGAAAGATGTGAAGGGACAGGAAAGCGCCAAGCGTGCGCTGGAGATCGCAGCGGCGGGCGGACACAACATGCTGATGATCGGCCCGCCCGGTGCCGGCAAATCGATGCTGGCGGCGCGGTTGCCGGGCTTGTTGCCGCCGCTCGATGCGCGCGAGGCGCTGGAAGTCTCCATGGTGCAGTCGCTGGCGGGCGAATTGCGCGACGGGGCCATTTCGCGGCGCAGGCCGTTCCGTTCGCCGCATCATTCGGCATCGATGGCCGCGCTCATCGGCGGCGGATTGCGCGTGAAGCCGGGGGAAGTGAGTCTGGCGCATCTTGGCGTTCTGTTTCTTGACGAGCTGCCGGAGTTTCAGCGGCAGGTTTTGGATTCGATGCGCCAGCCTATCGAAACGGGAGAAGCAGTGATCGCGCGCGCCAATGCGCATGTGCGGTTTCCGGCGCGGTTTCAACTTGTGGCGGCCATGAACCCGTGCCGGTGCGGGCATCTGAACGATCCCGCGCAATCCTGTGGGCGCGTTCCCAAATGCGGGATCGACTATCAGGCGAAAATCTCAGGTCCGCTGCTCGACCGCATCGACATCGCCATCGAAGTGAACAATGTGTCGGCGCAGGATCTTTCGCTGCCGCCGCCGGCGGAAGGTTCGGCGGAGGTAGCGATGCGTGTGGCGAAAGCGCGAAACCTTCAACGGGCGCGATACGAAACCGAAACTGTTCGCACCAATGCGGAGATCGAAGGCGAATTGCTGGACCGCGTGGCCAAACCGGATGAGCGTGGGATTCAACTTCTGACGGCCGCGGCGGAAAGCATGAAGCTGACCGCGCGCGGGTATCACCGCACCTTGAAGGTGGCACGCACCATTGCCGACCTCGAAGGGGCAGGCGACGTGAAGCGGCCACATGTGGCCGAAGCGCTTTCCTATCGCAGGCGCATCGCGGCGGCTTGATGCGGGAACCTTTGGAAACTTTGGCCGTTCCTCTGGGCGAACCATCGAGGGACAGACCATGCGCAATATCGCCTGGGTTGGTATTGTATTGATCGTGCTTGGCATTGCCGGATTGGTGTTCGAAAATTTCAGCTACACCGAAGACAAGCCCGTTTTGAAGGCGGGGCCGGTCGAGGTCACCGCGAAAGAAGAACACACCGTTTCGATTCCGACGGTTGCGGGCGTCGTGGTGCTTCTGGCGGGCGTGGCACTCGTCTTTGTGGGACGCCGCTCTGCATGAGCAACGCCGCGCGCACGCAGGCCAACTCCGCCGTCCGTGTTCGCACGACGGCGGAGGTTCACCACCTGGGCAATGCATCCGGCTTTTCTGGATTCGCAAACTGGACGGCGCGCGCAGCCGGAAAGCCCATCACGTTTGCGCTATGTTGTCTGGTTATTCTGGCATGGGCGGTGACGGGGCCGATCTTCCGCTATTCCGACACGTGGCAGCTCATCATCAACACCGGCACCACCATCATCACTTTTCTGATGGTGTTCCTGATCCAGAACACGCAGAACCGCGACGGGGCGGCGTTACAGGCCAAACTAGACGAACTGATCCGCGCCACTGAGGACGCACGCAACACCTATATGCACATCGAGTCCCTTCCAGAGAAGGAACTCGATAAGCTCCGCGAAGAATGCGAGCACGAAGCCGAGCGTTAGACCGCGTTTCTGCGCAGCACGCCCGCGATCACCAATCCCGCAACGAGATAGCCCACCACCGTCATGATGATGTTGGCGTTGGTGTAACTCGCGGGAAAGCCGTACCAGACCTCATAAGAAATGTTGGTGGCGATACCGGCAGCCACGCCGATGGCCGTGACAAAGACCACGCGGCGCGCATAGCCCGCGATTGCCGCCTGTGCGAGCAGCCAGGCTGCGATCAACGACTGCACCAGTTCATTGAGAAATTCGAACACCAGTTGTTTGCCCATGGAGGCGCTAACGGTGCCCGGCGCGCGGTAGACAAGCAGGCCCATGCCGTTGGCATCGAGCTTGGTCTGGTGCGCCTTCATCGCATCGGCGCTCATATCCTCGTTCCAGGGATATAGATAGAAGCCAGACCGGCTCCCCAGATCGGTGCGCACGGCATCCATCACCGGCTGTTCGTGATTGAAATGGCTGACGCCCATCATCGCGAGAGGCGTCGCCATATGCGCAATCGATAACCAGATAAACATTCCAATCGCGCCGAGAACGCCGGCAATAAGAATTCTCATGGCATGCCCCATCCCTGATCCCGAAAGGACGCTAACAGGTTGGGCCGTCGCCGCCGAGACGGATTCGGCTGTGTTGCGCTGCGAAAATTTGTTGACGCTTGCGCCAGATTCAAAGCTCGGCATGATGCGGTCATTCGAGAGGGGTGGGGTGTGAAGAACAACGGGCAAGGCGGGGCGCGGCTGCGTCCGATCCATCTTCTCCTGGTCGTACCGTTTGTCGCGATGTTGTGGGTGGGCTTCTACAACCGCGCCGAACCGAGCCTTGCGGGTGTTCCGTTCTTTTACTGGTTCCAGCTTTTGTGGATTCCGCTGGGGGCGTTGCTGCTCTGGCTCGTCTATCGCGCCGAAGACCGCGACAATGGCGGGCCTTCGCAATGAACATTGTCGCACTTTCGGTTTTCGTTCTGCTGTTTGCCTTCGTCACCGTTCTGGGGTTCGTCGCCGCACGCTGGCGCAAGGGCGATCTCACCCAACTCGCAGAATGGGGATTGGGCGGACGGCGCTTCGGCACTGTCGTGACCTGGTTCTTGCTGGGGGGCGATCTCTATACGGCTTACACCTTCATCGCGGTGCCGGCGCTGATGTTTGGCGCAGGCGCGACGGGCTTCTTTGCCGTACCCTATACGATCCTGGTCTATCCGATTTTGTTTCTCTGTTATCCGCGTCTGTGGTCGGTGGCGCATGCCAAAGGGTATGTGACGGCTGCGGATTTCGTGCGCGGGCGGTTCGGCAATCGCATGCTGGCATTGGCGATTGCGATCACCGGCATCGTTGCCACCATGCCTTACATCGCGTTGCAGCTTGTGGGCATGGAAGTGGTGATCGCGGCGCTGGGCGTGCAGGGCGAATGGGCGCTGTTTGCAGCCTTCGCTGTGCTGGCCGCTTACACTTACACGAGCGGATTGCGCGCGCCCGCGATGATCGCGGTGGTGAAGGATATTCTGATTTATGTGACGGTGATTGCGGCCGTTATCTTTATCCCCGCGGAATTGGGCGGCTACGCGAAGATGTTTGCGAGCGTGGGTGCCGACAAGCTGTTGCTCGCGCCGGGTACGCACACGAACTGGGGCGCGGAAAGCGCCTATGCCACGCTGGCATTGGGATCCGCACTTGCGCTGTTTCTCTATCCGCATGCGATGACCGGGCTTTTGAGTTCATCCAGCCGTCACGTGATTCGGCGCAATTCGGTGATCCTGCCGGCCTACTCCTTTGCGCTCGGATTGATCGCGTTGATGGGATTCATGGCGATCGCCGCAGGCGTGAAAAACAACCCGGCGTTTGCGGACGGCTTCAGGCAGTACGGCAACAATTTCGCGGTGCCGGCGCTGTTCCTGCAGATGTTTCCATCGTGGTTCGTGGGCGTGGCGTTTGCGGCGGTTGCGATTGGCGCGCTTGTTCCGGCCGCCATTATGTCCATAGCCACGGCCAATCTCTTCACGCGCAACATCTATCGCGAATATATCGCGCCTGATTGCGAGCCGGCCCGGGAAAGCCAGGTGGCGAAGATCGCATCATTGGTGGTGAAGGTGGGCGCGCTGTTCTTCATCGTGGCGCTGCCGCCATCCTATGCCATCCAGCTTCAATTGTTGGGCGGCATCTGGATCATTCAGACGCTGCCTGCCGTTCTGATTGGGCTTTACACACGCTGGCTCAATCCATGGGCGCTGTTGATTGGGTGGGCTATCGGTATAGCGTCCGGCACGGCGATGGCGGCGAGTTTGAATTTCGCCAAGTCGATCTATGCGGTGACGGTCTTCGGCATCACCATTCCCTGCTATGCCGCTCTTAGTTCGTTGCTTCTCAACCTGATCGTAAGTGCGGTGTTGAGTGCGGCACTCAACGCAATGGGTTCATCGCGCGAAGACGAAACGCTGGCTTCGGATTATCTTTAATTCGGCGCAACTTTGCACGGGCAAGCGGCATCCACTTGCCCGCACGTTGCGCTAACCGAAGCGGCCGGTGATGTAGTCTTCGGTGCGCTTGTTTTCGGGTGTGGTGAACATCTTTTCGGTGTCGCCGAATTCGATGAGTTCGCCCAGATACATGAACGCTGTGTAGTCCGACGTACGGCTGGCCTGCTGCATGTTGTGGGTGACGATGGCGATGGTGTAATCGGCCGCCAGCTCGTCGATCAACTCTTCGATTTTGGCGGTCGAGATGGGATCGAGTGCGGAACAGGGTTCGTCGAGCAGGATCACTTCGGGTTTGATCGCCACGGTACGCGCGATGCAGAGGCGCTGCTGCTGACCGCCGGAGAGACTCAAACCCGAGGCATTCAGCTTATCCTTCACCTCGGTCCACAGAGCGGCGCGTTCCAATGCGGAACGCACGCGATCATCCATTTCGGATTTCGAGACGCGTTCGTAGAGTTTGATACCGAAGGCGATGTTGTCGTAGATCGACATCGGGAACGGCGTGGGCTTCTGGAACACCATGCCGATGCGCGAACGCAGCAGATTCAAATCCATTTTGGAATGCAGCAGGTCTTCGCCGTCCAGCAGTACCTGACCTTCGGCGCGCTGGCCGGGATAAAGCGAATACATGCGGTTCAAGACGCGCAGGAGCGTGGACTTGCCGCAGCCGGACGGCCCGATGAATGCCGTTACCTTGCGGTCATAGAGCGACAGCGAGATGTTTTTCAGCGACTTGCTCTCGCCGTAATAGAAGTCGAGGTTCTTCACATCGACGCGGATTTTTCCGTTGGAATGGCCGTTTGCTTCGCTCATGTCAGCTTCTCTTCGAGGACTCCAGCACGCGGGCGGCGATGCTCAAGCCCAGAACCGCGAACGTCACCAACAGCGCGCCGGCCCAAGCCAGGCGGTGCCAATCCTCATAAGGCGACATCGCGAACTGGAAGATCACGGCGGGCAGGCTCGCCATCGGCGCGTTGAGGTTTGAACTCCAGAACTGGTTGTTGAGCGCGGTGAACAGGAGAGGTGCCGTTTCGCCCGAAATACGTGCGACCGCCAGAAGCGCGCCCGTCACGATGCCCGCACGCGCCGCGCGCCACGTCACCGAACGGATGACGAAGCTCATGGGAGCGCCGAGTGCGGTGCCCGCTTCGCGCAGCGAATTGGGGACGAGGAGGAGCATGTTTTCCGTGGTGCGCACCACAACCGGAATTACGATCACGGCTAGCGAGGCAGCGCCCGCAATCGCCGAGAAATGGCCCATCCGAATGACGAGAAGCTCATAGATGAAAAGGCCGATCACGATGGATGGCGCACTCAACAGAATGTCGTTGAAGAAGCGGATAGCACCTGCAATGCGCGTGTGGCGGCCATATTCGGCGAGATAAGTGCCGGCCATAATGCCGATGGGCGTACCGACGGCGACGGCCAGCACGCTCATGATGACGCTGCCGGCAATCGCATTGAGCAGCCCGCCGTCCGAGCCAGGCGGCGGCGTCATCTCGGTGAAGACTTTCAGCGAAACCCCGCCGAAACCCTGCACGATCAATGTGTAGAGAATGAGCGCGAGGAACATGAGACCGAAACCGGCGGCTGAAATCGACAGCACGAGGAACATGCGGTCGGTGAACCTGCGCCGGGCGTAGAGCACCGAATTCATTTCTTGCCTCCGCTGGCTTCGAGGCGGCGCAGCATCAGTTGGGCCGCCGCCAGCACGAGGAAGGTGATGAAGAAGAGGATCAGGCCCAGTTCGATCAGTGATGGCACATAAAGATCGCCCAACGCTTCGGTGAATTCATTGGCGATGGCAGCCGATATCGTGGTGCCGGGCGCCAACAGCGAGGACGAAATGCGATGCGCGTTGCCGATGACGAAGGTGATCGCCATCGTTTCGCCGAGCGCGCGGCCAAGTGCCAGCATCCCGCCGCCCACCACGCCAGTGCGCGAATAGGGAAGGACCACATGCCACATCACTTCCCAGCGCGTGCAGCCCAGACCGTAAGCCGCTTCCTTCAACATCGGAGGAACGGTTTCGAAGACGTCGCGCGTCACCGCCGAAATGAAAGGCAGGATCATGATCGAAAGGATCAGCGCAGCGGTCAGCACGCCGATGCCATAGGGCGGGCCTTCGAACAGCGTCGAGAGTACCGGCACGTTCGCAAAGGTGTCGATCAGCCAGGGCTGGATCGTGGATTGCAGGAATGGCGCGAAGACAAACAGGCCCCAGATGCCGTAGATGATCGATGGGATGCCTGCGAGCAGTTCGATGGCGATGCTGATGGGGCGCTTGAGCGCGTTGGGACAAATCTCGGTGAGAAAAATCGCGATGCCGATACCGGTGGGCACCGCAATGAGCATGGCGACGAACGAGGTGACGAGCGTGCCGTAGATGGGCGCGAGCGCGCCGAATTTTTCGGTGACCGGATTCCACTTCTCGGTCCAGAGGAACGGCAAGCCAAACGCCTTGATCGCGGGCCATGCGCCGTCGATCAGCGCGCCAAGCACGCCCAGGAAGATCGCAACCACAAGCAAGGCTGCTGCGAGCGTGAGGAGGCGGAAACGCGTGTCGCCGCGTCCGAACCGGCGCACAACATTGGCGCGGTCGTATGTTCCGTAATTTTCCAAGGCAATGCCGGCCATTTGAGGTGCTGCCGTGTTTTAGACGAAAAGGGGCCGAAGCGGAGCCTCGGCCCCCGTTTCCGTTACACGAACGTGGGGATTACATGCCCACGCCCTGGATGTTGTCGTGCCAGGACTTGGCGATGGCCGCGATCGTGGAATCGGGCAGCGGCACGTAGTCGAGATCGACAGCCATCTTGTCGCCTTCGGCATAGGCCCATTTGAAGAACTTGAGCACATCGGCCGTTTTGGCAGCATCCGGCGGGTTCTTGTAGACGAGGATGAAGGTCGCACCCGCGATCGGCCAGGCGGCAGCGCCGGGCTGATCGGTCAGCACCACATAGAAGCCCTTGGAATGCGTCCAGTCGGCTTTCGCAGACGCGGCCTGGAAGGCTTCCGCAGTCGGCGAAACGGCCTTGCCGTCCTTGTTGATCATGCGGACGTAAGCGAGCGCGTTCTGCTTGGCATAGGCATATTCGACATAGCCGAGCGCACCGCTGGTCTGCTTCACATTGCCGGCAACGCCTTCATTGCCCTTCGCGCCAATGCCCGACGGCCATTCGACCGAGGTTGCCGCGCCCACATTGCTTGCCCAGGCCGGGCTCTTCTTCGACAGATAATTGGTGAAGATAAAGTTGGTGCCCGATCCGTCCGAACGGTGGACGCCAACGACCGCCAGATGCGGCAGGTTCACGCCGGGGTTCAGCTTCTTGATCGCAGCATCGTCCCAATACTTGATGGTGCCGAGGCAGATATTGGCCAGGGTCGCGCCGTCGAGGACGAGTTCGCCCGGCTTGATGCCGGGAATATTGACCACCGGCACCACGCCACCGATCACGGTCGGGAACTGGGTGAGGCCAGCGGCATCGAGTTCGCCCGGCGAAAGCGGCTTGTCGGAAGCGCCGAAATCCACCGTCTTGGCCTTGATCTGGGCGATACCGCCGCCGGATCCAATCGATTGATAATTCAGGCCGATTCCGGTTTTAGCCTTATAGGCTTCGGCCCATTTGGCGTAGATCGGATAGGGGAACGTCGCGCCCGCGCCGGTCATGTCGGCGGCGAACGCCTGGACGGCGAACATGCCCGCAGCCACACCCACCGAGAGTGCGGTCAGGCGGCGGAAAATCGGTTTCATGGAAGTCCTTTCGGATGAGTGCCCGTTCGGGCCGAATTGCCCCACTGGGACCGGCGCTGTCCGCCAGTCGGGGGCGATCAAGCGGGGCCGGCATGCAAGCCACATCACAGTTTTGCAAAGCTTTTGTGACGTGGCGGGCCGGACCACAAAAGCTCTCCATTTTCCGAGGGTTAGCCTGTTCACCCCTGAGCCGGTTAAGGCTTTTGCAAGGGGGAATCGGCTTTAATTGCGCGGATCGGTGGGAAAGGTTTTCGCTTGGCAGCCGTCCGTATCATCCGGCTCGTCTTTGGTGTGATCGCCCTTGGCATCGCGGTGGCGGCGCTGGGCGACATCATGCAGCATAGCCGGCTTACCATCATCGAGCCGTTCACACTTGTGGCGCTCATCAGCGTGGGTATTGCCATGGTGCTGCACGGCTTCCTCGCCATCCGCGAGAAGGCCGACGCGCTGCACAAGAAAACGGAAGAGTTCGCGGCCGCCTCCGCCAAGCTGGAAAACTCACTGAAGAATGCGTCCGCCATGAACGCGCGGCTGCACGAAAGCGAACAGCGCTATCGCGGGCTGGTGGACAGCCAGGGCGACGCCATCTTCCGCAGGGCCGCCGATAGCCGTCTCACCTATGCCAATGATGCCTTCTTCAAACTGTTCGGGTTGGCGCCGAAAGACGCGATCGGGTTTCCCTTTGCGCCGGAACTTCATCCCGACAGCCGCGCGCCGGTGTTCGGCAGCTTTGCCGGACTCGAAAGCGGCAAGGGCCGCGTGCGCTACGACCAGCATGTGCGCACGGCCTATGGCTGGCGCTGGATCTCATGGGAAGACTACGCGATCCGCGATGCGTTCGGCCGGCTGGTAGAAGTGCAGAGCGTGGGACGCGACATCACCGAACGCAAGGCGCTGGAAGATGCGCTGACCGAAGCGCGCGACCGCGCCGAAGCGGGCAGCCGCGCGAAATCGGGTTTCCTTGCCACGATGAGCCATGAAATCCGCACGCCGATGAACGGCGTGCTCGGCATGGCCCGGCTTCTGCTCGAAACCGAGATGAAGCCGGAACAACGCACCTATACCGAAGCCATCCGCCAATCGGGCGAGGCGCTGCTTTCGTTGATCGGCGACATCCTCGACTTCTCCAAGATCGAGTCGGGCATGATGACGCTCGAAGAAGAAGAGGTCGACGTCAGAAGTCTTGTGGAAGGCGTGGTCGAGCTTCTGGGCACGCGTGCCCATTCCAAGGGCATCGAAATTCTTTCGGTGATCGCAGCACCCGTGCCGCGTTCGATCCGCACCGACGGCATGCGGTTGCGCCAGGTGCTGACCAATCTTGTCGGCAACGCGATCAAATTCACCGAGAAGGGCGGCGTCTGCATCGATGTGAAGTTGATCCAGGTGAATGAACGGAAATCGTTGCGCTTCGATGTGCGCGATACCGGTGTTGGCGTTCCCGACGAAAAGCGCGAAGAAATCTTCAGCGAATTCGTGCAGGCCGATTCCAGCCACGCGCGGCGCTTCGGCGGATCGGGGTTGGGACTTGCGATCTCCAAGCGCCTTATCGATGCGATGGGCGGCGAGATCGGCGTGGACGCCGCAGAAGGAACCGGCAGTTCATTCTGGTGCACGGTGCCGGCTTATATCATCAAGCCCGCGTTGCCGGGCTTCGAGCATTCGCTGGCAGACCTGACCATTGCCATCGTCACGCGCAACGCGGTGTTGCGCGAAGGGCTGACGGCGCAGATCCGCGCTGCGGGCGGCGAGATTTCAGACCTGGAGAGCGGCAAGACCATCGATGTCATGCTGATAGATGCAGGCACCAACGAGCCCGCTCCGCCCAGCGGTCCGCACAAGCACATTCCGGCCATCGTCCTTATCACGCCACAGATGCGCCCGAAGCTGGATAAGCTGAAAGAGGGCGGGTTCTCGACCTATCTCGTCAAACCGGTGCGGCACGCCTCGTTGGTGGAGCGGCTTCACGATTCCTTCGGCACCATCTCGACGGAGCCGCCGCCGGTGGAAGCAGTCTATGCGGCAGCGGCCGAACTTCAGCCCAAAGCACACCCCGACGGGCGCACGGGCCTCAAAATCCTTCTGGCCGAGGACAACCCGATCAATGCGCTTCTGACGCGCGAGCTGTTGCGCCGCCGCGGGCACATTGTGAGCGAAGTGGTATCCGGCGAAGAGGCCGTGCTCGCCATGCAGCAGAACGCGTTCGACCTGCTTCTGACCGACATTCATATGCCGGGACTGGACGGGGTGGAGGCCACGAAACTGATCCGCGCCGAGGAGCGCCAGTCGGGCCGGCCGCGCACGCCGATTGTGGCGCTGACCGCCGATGTGCTCGAAACCGGCAAGCGCGCCTGCAAGGATGCGGGCATGGACGGCTTCCTGCCCAAGCCCGTCGATCCCGACGAACTTGACGCGATGCTGGCAAGTCTCTTTCCCTCTGAGGGAGAGGAATCGGAACTGCGTCACGCTGCGGCCTGATGCGGGGCTCCGCAGAGGTGAGACTTGAACGCGGCCGAGCGTACCGCCCAAGCTTTCAATGCCTATTTGCAGCCGCGCTCGCTTTTGATGCTGGCGCTGGGGTTTTCATCCGGACTGCCGTTTCTTCTGACGGGCAACACGTTCGGCTATTGGCTGCGCGATGAAGGCACCACGCTGACGGCCATCGGGTTTCTTTCCTGGGTCGGCATCGTCTATTCGCTGAAGTTCCTTTGGGCACCGATTGTGGACCGTGTGCGTGCGCCGCTGTTCGGGCGCCTTGGTCACCGCCGTGGATGGATGGTGCTCGCGCAACTGATCGTTGGATGCGGGCTCATCGGCATGGCGGTTATCGGCACGCAACACGGATTGGTGACAGCAGGTATGCTGGCGCTCCTCGTGGCCTTCGCTTCGGCGACGCAGGACATTGCGGTGGATGCGCTGCGCATCGAATCCGCGCGGAACAATGAAGAGCTTGGACTTCTTTCCGCACAATTCCAGCTTGGCTATCGCATCGCGCTGATCGCGGCCGACGCGCTGATCCTGATCGTGGCTGCGGGATTTGGCTGGCGCGCTTCCTACACGCTGTTCGGCCTTCTGATGGGTGTAGGACTTGTGGCAACATTGCTGGCACCAGAACCGGAGCGCGCCGATGCAGCCATTGAGCGGAAGGCGCCGCTATGGAATGCGCGCGGATTCTTGGACGCTGTGGTTGGGCCGTTTGTCGAATTCTTTCGCATCCACGGCACGATGGCGCTTCTCATGCTGGTGGCGATCAGTCTCTATCGCTTGCCGGATTTCGTGATGGGGCCGATGGCCAATCCGTTTTATCACGACATCGGCCTGTCGAAAGAAGCGGTGGGAGCGGTGCGCGGTTCCGTCGGGCTCATCGCATCGTTCGCAGGGATCGCTGCGGGCGGATTTGCGGTGCTACGGTTCGGCCTTATCCGTGCATTGGTTGCGGGCGGGGTGCTGCAGGCCGCCGCCATCGCGCTTTATGCAACGCTTGCGAAAGAGAACGTCAATCTCGAACTCTTTGCCGCAGTGATGGCGGGCGACAATTTTTCGATCAGTTTCGCCGGTGTCGCATTGGTGTCATATCTGTCGAGCCTGACGAGCCTTGGCTACACCGCAACGCAATATGCCCTTCTGACCTCGTGCTACGCTTGGATCGGCAAGATCTCGAAAGGGTTCTCGGGCCAGATCGTCGACGGATTGGCGCAAACCCACGGACATCTTGGCGCGTATGCCATCTTTTTCGCAGGCGCAGGGATCGCGGGAATCCCTGCGATCCTTCTCTTTGCGTGGATCGGTCGGCGCCAGCGAGGTTTGCCGCCGCCACCGACATTCGGGTAAACTGAGCGCCGTTCAAGGTTAAGGCTTTCATCTTGGTCAATGTTCACGAGCCCGGTCCGCCGGAAGGCGGCTTCGAGCAATGGCCGGTCCTTTCGACCTCGGCCGCTCTCGAAGTGCGCCTGGCCGAGACGGAAGAGGAAGTCGAGCAGGCGCAGCGCCTGCGCTATCGCGTGTTCTATGAAGAGATGTCGGCCACGCCTTCGCCGGAAATGCGCGCGGAGCGGCGTGACTTCGACCGGTTCGATTCCGTCTGCGACCATCTCCTCGTGGTGGACCGCGCCATACTGGACGAGGACGGGCAGCCTTCGGTGGTGGGAACCTACCGGCTGATGCGCGACGAGGATGCGTCTCGCGCGGGCGGCTTCTATAGCGCGACCGAATACGACCTCACGCCGATGTTGAGGGGTCTGCCGCCGGGCACACGGCATCTGGAACTCGGCCGTTCGTGCATTCTCAAAGATTACCGCACCAAGCCGGGCACCATGCAGCTTCTGTGGCGCGGGGTGATGGCATATGTGGCGCGCTTTCATATCGATCTGATGTTCGGTTGTGCATCGCTTGCGGGCACCGATCCGGACGCGCTGGCGATGCCGCTTTCCTATCTCTACCACTATCATCTGTTGCCGCCGGAACTGCGCGTGCGAGCGCGGCCAGAGCTTTATGTCGAAATGAACCGCATGCCGAAAGAGGCGATCGATCCGAAAGAGGCACTGCGTGCACTGCCGCCGCTCGTCAAAGGTTATGCACGTGCCGGCGCATTGATCGGCGACGGCGCGGTGATCGACAGGCAATTCGGGACGACCGACGTGTTCATCTATTTGCCCGTCTCCAAGATCGACACCCGCTATCGCAGCCGCTTCGGCAAATCGGCCTAAACCAGATCGAACAGAAGTACCTCGGACGGCGCGTGCGAGCGCACGAGGATACGATCTTCGTCGGTGACGGCGATGGCATCGCCCGCGTTCAACACGTGATCGCAGACGTCGACCGTACCGCGCGCGATCTGCAGCCACGACCGCCGGCCCTTTTCGAGCGGATGCACGGCTTCAACACCGGCATCGAATTTTGCGGCCCATATCTCCGCGTCCTGCACCAGCGTCACCTCGTTGTCACGCGGGTCGGGGGCTGCGATGCGGGCGAAATGATTTTTCACCGCTTCGGGATCGACGGGTTTCTGTTCATAGGCCGGTTCGATTCCGCTCTTCGACGGTTCGATCCAGATTTGCAAGAGATGGCAGTGGCGTTCGCGCGAGGCATTGAACTCGCTGTGCACGATACCGGAGCCCGCGCTCATCTTCTGGATCTCGCCCGGACGGATAATAGAACCGGTGCCGAGAGAATCGCGATGCTGTAACGCGCCGGACAGGATGTAGGTTACGATCTCCATGTCGCGATGGGGATGGGGCGCAAAACCCCCGCCGCCCGCGATCACGTCTTCGTTGATGACGCGCAACGGGCCGAATCCCATGTGGTTTGGATCGCGGTACTCGCCGAAGGAAAAGGAATGCTTCGAATCGAGCCAGGCGATTTTGGTGGCGCCTCGGTCGGTGGATTTGCGAAGGGTGAACATGGGAACCTCGGACGTTCGGGCGCTCTTTGAGAAACGCCGCAAAGCTGAAAAAGTCCCGTGCCTTCAAGGGCGGTTTTTGAGTTTACGTTCGATGGCGTCCCAGACCAGCGCCGCGATGTCCGCACCGCCGAAACGCTTTACTTCCCAGATACCTGTCGGTGAGGTGACGTTTACTTCGGTCAGATAATCGCCGATCACGTCGATACCGGTGAAGATGAGGCCGCGCTTTTTCAGTTCGGGGGCAAGTGCCGCGCAAATCTGTTTTTCGCGTTCGCTGAGTGTGGTGGCTTCCGGACGTCCGCCGACATGCATGTTGGAGCGGGCTTCGCCTTCGGCCGGGACGCGGTTGATGGCGCCCGCGAATTCGCCATCGACCAGGATGATGCGCTTGTCGCCCTTGCGCACATCGGGCACGTAACGCTGCACGATGACCGGTTCGCGATAGAACTGGGTGAACATTTCGAGCAGGCTGCCGAGATTCTCGTCATCGGGCTTCACGCGGAAAACGCCTGCGCCGCCATTGCCGTAAAGCGGTTTCAGAATGATGTCCTTGTGCTTTTCGCGGAAGCGTCTGATCTCGGCGCTGTCGGACGTGATCAACGTCGGCGGCATCAGATCCTTGAACAGGGTGACAAAAAGCTTTTCCGGCGCGTTGCGCACATGTTCGGGATCGTTGACCACCAGCGTTTGGGGATGGATGCGTTCGAGGATGTGGGTGGCGGTGATATAGGCCATGTCGAACGGCGGGTCCTGGCGCATCAGCACCACATCGGTTTTCGACAGATCGATCACGGCGGCATCGCCGAGCGTGAAATGATCGCCCTTGATGTTGCGCACCTGAAGCGGGCGCACATTGGCAATCACCTCGCCGTCGCTGAAGGAAAGATCGCGCGGGCCATAATAGAACAACCGGTGGCCCCGCGCCTGCGCTTCGAGCGCCAGCGCGAAAGTGGAATCGCCACCGATATCGATGCGCTCGATGGGGTCCATCTGGATGGCGACGTTGAGGGTCATGGTGTTTCCTAGTTCAGTCTGCGTTTGAGAGCATTGAGAGCAAGAGCCGCTTCGTTGAGCGAAGCATCGCCCGGCTTACTGAGCACCAGCGCTGCTTCATAAGCCTGTCGGGCCGCGCCGAGTGAGCCGGCTCCTTCCTGCAAATGTGCAAGTTCGAGCCACAGATCGGGACGACGCGAACCGATCAATACCATGCGCTTGGCGATTTCGAGAGCACGGGCGTTCTCGCCCGATTGCTGCGCGCGCTGTTTGAGATTGTTCTGCAAACGCAGAAGCACTTCGGTGTCGCTGACGGGATCGGCGATACGCGGATCATCAATCGTCATAGCGCCCATGTGTGGCGGAGTGCCGAGTTTTTCGCGATCGATGATGATGCCGCCGTTGAACGGATCGAGCAGGGCTTCTCCATTGCGATAAGACAGACGCATCAGGAAATGGCCGGGCGAATTCAGCCCTTCGGCCGCGCAGCCTGCGGCGCGTGCGGCATGGATGTAGAGAATACCCAATGCCACCGGCAGACCTCTGCGGCGGTCGATCACCGACATCAGATTCGCGTTCTGCGGTTCGTCATAGGTGAAGCGGTCACCATCATAGCCGTAGCGGCCTGCGATCAATGCAGAAAGTGCACGCGCCACATCTTCGGCACTGGTGGCGAGTTTGGCGTCCTGAACGGCGTAATGAGCCATCTCGTCCAGGTGGGCGCGATAGGGGGCAAGCGATGTTTGCGGCTGGTCGAGCAGCGACAACATGAGGCCAGCTTCGGCGAGATTGTGCGGACCCTCGCCTGCCTCGCCAAGCGCCTTCAGATAAATCCCCGGATCGTCTGCCGTTTCGGACATGGCCCCAGTCTAGCGTCCTTCATCCCGCCATGCATCGCGCAGATGGTGTGGCATGCGCCCGGGTGCAAGGGCGATCACGTCATAACGGACTGCCTTGGGGCGCAGGCCAGGCCGGGACGCGAGCCACAATTGCGCTGCCTGACCGATGCGGCCGCGCTGGCGCACGCCGATGGATTCGAGCGCGGCATCGGCCGAGCCACGCGCCTTGACTTCGATGAAACAGATCACGCCGCCCGGCGCACGCGCCACCAGATCGATCTCGCCGGCACGCGTGCGCACGCGGCGGCCGAGAATGCGATAGCCCTTGAGCATCAGGAGGGCTGCGGCAAACAATTCGCTTCTGCGGCCGCGTTTTTCGGCGACGCGGCCGCGCGCCATGCGCTTCTCAGTCATCGGACTGTTTCCGCGCCAGGGCGCGCTCATAGATCGGTTTGCGGGGCTGATCCAGAGCGGAAGACAAAAGTTCGGCAGCGGCACGTACCGGCATGAATTCCAGCGCCTTGTCGAGCAGGGTATCGAGCTTTACGAGATCGAGCGCGACCTGTTTCGCGCCTTCGACAACGAGCGTTATTTCGCCTTTGGGTGTGTCGGCCTTTGCATAGTGCGATGACAATTCGGTGAGCGAACCGCGCCGTGATTCTTCGAACAACTTGGTTATTTCGCGGACGACAGCGGCGGCGCGGTTGCCAAATATCTCCGCCATGTCGGACAATGTTTCAGCGAGGCGCGGACCGCTTTCGAAGAAGATCAGCGTGGCAGATTCGTTTTTCAGGTTTTCGAGGGCACTGCGTCTTTCACCGGTTTTGGATGAAAGAAAGCCCGCGAACAAAAACTTGTCGCTCGGCAGGCCGGACAAGACGAGTGCTGCCAGCGCCGCCGACGGGCCGGGGATGACGTGCACGCGGATGTTCGCGGCAATCGCCTCCCGCACCAGCTTGTAGCCGGGGTCGGAGACGAGCGGTGTGCCGGCATCGCTGACGAGCGCGATGCGGGCACCGTCACGGAGACGAGCAAGCAGGCGGGGGCGTTCGCGTTCGCCATTGTGATCGTTATAGGGGCTGAGCGGTTTTTCGATGCCGTGGATGGCGAGCAACTTGGCGGTGACGCGGGTGTCCTCTGCCGCGATCCCGTCGCAGGCCGACAGCACATCCAGCGCCCGCAAGGTGATGTCGCGGGCGTTGCCGATAGGTGTCGCCGTCACATAAAGGCCGGGCGAAAGCCCGGTCTCGTCTGGCGATTTGGGGCCCGAGGCCCTAGGGTGGTTCAAGACCTTATCGCCCCCTTTGTGCAGCCCCATGCGTCCTTACCCGGTGAAGTCCCGCGTGCCATCCCCGACCCTTGCCCGCCTGAGACGCCGAGTTTGTGCCATCGCGGGCGCGGTTGCGATAGCGGCCCTGGCCGGTTGCCAGACCGAACCCACATCCGTGGCCCCCAAGGCGCCGGCCGCCCTGCCCGAAGAGGTGGCCCCGCACCAGCTTCTGAACGAAACCCCACAATTCCTGCGGCTGGGCAACACACCCAAGGACCATCCGCCCGTGCGCATCGGACTGATGCTGCCGTTCTCCAACGGCTCGCCCGCCACCCGTGCGCTCGCCAACGCCATGCTCAATGCGGCCCAGATGGCGGTGGCCGATACCGAAAACGGCGACCTGTTGCTGATGCCCGTCGATGAAGGGACCGGTCCCGCCGATGCGGCCAAGGCGGCGAAAAAGCTTCTCGATCAGGGCGCGGAAGTGATTGTGGGGCCGCTATTTGCCGGCTCCGTCACGGCGGTGACGCCGATTGCGCGCGACCGCGGAGTGCCGGTGCTGGCGTTTTCCACCGACCGATCCGTGGCGAGCAAGGGCGTTTATCTGTTGAGCTTCCAGCCGGAAAACGAGATCCGCCACATCGTCGGTTATGCCGCCGCCAAGGGACACAAGAACTATGCTGCGCTGATTCCGCAGAACGCATATGGCGACAAGGTTGCGCAGGCATTCACGCAGATGGTGACGGACAATCACGGCACAATCACCGATGTCGAGCGTTTTGCGCCAAATGCGCCGAATGTCGACGCGCTGACCCAGAAGATCGCAAAAACCAATCCGGATACGCTTTTGATCGCGCAGGGCGGCGTCACCTTGCGCGGTATTGCATCGATGCTGGGCAATGACGGAATCGATACGGCGAAGGTGAAATTGCTGGGCACGGGGCTTTGGTACGATCCAACCATCACCAAAGAAGGTTCGCTGACAGGCGGCTGGTTCGCAGCACCGGCGCCGCATGCGCAGGATGCGTTTGACGCCAAATATCGCAGCATTTTCGATTCCGAGCCGCCGCAGCTTGCAACGCTCTCCTATGACGCGATTTCGCTGGTGGCATTGCTTGCGCCCGGCGAGCCCTATCACCGCTTTACGCGCGCAGCACTGACCGACCCCAACGGGTTCGCGGGTGTCGATGGCATCTTCCGCTTCAAGCAGGATGGAACGGCGGATCGCGGACTTGCGATCCTGCAGGTGGAGCCGGACGGATTTCAGGTGATCGAGCCCGCGCCGACGACCTTTCAGGCCACCAGCGGATAGTTCGACTTAAGCCGTTTGCGGTTGGGCGCCGCCGCGAGCCTGCTGCAATTCGGCTTGCTTGGCGGTGTAGAGACTCGCGAAATCGATCGGCTCGATCATCAGGGGCGGCATGCCGCCGTCGCGGATGGCATCGGCAACGATGCGGCGCGCGAACGGGAAAAGCAGCGTCGGCCCTTCGATCAGCAGCGTCTTTTCCAGCGAATCTTCCGGGATGTTGTGGAGTGCGAACATGCCCGCATAGACGAGTTCGAGCAGGAAGATCGGGCGTTCTTCGGCCTTGGCCGATACGCGCAACTTCAGTTCGACCTCGAACTGTTCGTTTTCCATCCGGCGGGCCTGGAGATCGACACCGAAGTCGATCTGGGGGCGGCCCTGGACGTTGCCCGGCGCGCCAGGGTTTTCGAAGGACAGGTCGCGGACATATTGGGCGACAACCTGGACCCGCGGCGCGGTTCCTTCGCCATTTGCCGTGCCGTTGCCGGCGCCATTGCCTTGTTCGCTCATTCCATCCCCCTCATTTCTTGGGGTTCGCGCGCTACCATGGATCGCGGCGACGTGACAAGCCGAGGCGGGGCCATAGCGGCCTTTCACCTCATATTTGCCCGAATGGGCTGATCTGCTGGACCCATCCCGGTCTTGGGGGGTAACGTCCGGTCGGAAGGTTTAGATGCCCGATACACAGCTTTTCGAGATTCTGCTGGCCGCCGTGGTGGCCGGTATCGTGCTGTTCCGGCTCTACACCGTGTTGGGCCGCCGGACCGGGCACGAAAACCCGCCGCCGGAACAATATCGCCGCCAGACCGCGCCTTCGGGCGACAACGTGGCCGGACTCCCGGACCGCACGGCAATCAAGCCGGGTGCGGCGGGCGACAAACCGGCGGATGCAGTGGCGCGCGGGCTGCTCGACATCAAGCTCGCCGACCGGAAGTTCGAGACCGAGCATTTCCTGCAAGGTGCGCGTGCGGCCTATGAGATGATCGTGACGGCGTTTGCCGCCGGCGACCGCAAGACGCTCAGGCCGCTGTTGAGCGAAGAAGTCTATGCCGCGTTCGACTCCGTGATCCGCGGACATGAGGAGCGCAAGGAGAAGGTGGATTTCACCTTCGTCAGCTTTTCGGACGTGCGCATCACCCATGCCGAGATGAAGAACCGCATGGCGGACGTCACCGTCAGTTTCGAGGCGAAATATATTTCCACCACCGCCAAGCAGGACGGCGTGATCATCGAGGGCGACCCCAAATCGGTGCGCGACGTGACCGACGTCTGGACATTCTCGCGCGACACCACCTCGCGCGATCCCAACTGGACACTTATCGCCACCTCCGGTGAGCACAACTGATCGCTCACGCGCGATGACGCGGCGCGCATTCTTTTTTCTGATCGCCGTCTTTCTTCTCACCGCAGCCGCCATCTGGTTTCTGCAGCGGCCCAAAGTCGTGCCGCCGGGCATGCAGCTTTCGGCCGTTTCGTTCGGCGAACTTCCCGAATGGAACAAGAGCCGCGCCGACAGCGCGCTTGCCGCGTTTCGCCTTTCCTGCGGGGCGCTAGCGAAGAAGGCCGCGTCCCAAAAAATGGGCGGGGCGGGTTACGCGGGGACGGTTGGCGATTGGGTTGAGGCTTGCAACGGATTGTCGGCGGCAACGGATGCGCGCGGGTTCTTCGAGAGGAATTTCAAACCGTTCGCGATTTCCATTTCCGGCGAGAAGACCGGATTGTTCACCGGCTATTACGAACCGGAATTGCGCGCGAGCCGCACGAAGCATGGCGGCTATCAAACGCCCGTATATGGCGTGCCATCCGATCTTGTGACAGTCGATCTGGGCGCGTTCCGGGAAAAGCTGAAAGGCGAATCCCTTTCCGGCCGGATCGAAGGGCAGCGTCTGGTGCCTTATGCGACGCGCGCGGAGATCGACGCACGCGGATTGTCCAATGCGCCGGTTCTTTTCTACGCCGCCGATCCGATCGATGTGTTCTTTCTTCAGGTTCAGGGATCGGGACGGGTTGTTTTTGATGACGGCACACGGGCGCGCGTGGGCTATGCGGGAAAGAACGGGCGGGCTTACACCGCCATCGGGCGCACGTTGATCGCGCGCGGCGCGCTGACCAAAGACAATGTGTCGATGCAGACCATCCGTTCTTGGCTGAAAGCGCATCCGAAAGAGGCCGCGGGCGTGATGCAGACGAACGAGGCCTATACGTTTTTTGTGCTGTTGCCCGCCGGCGATCCGGCGCTTGGCAGCAGCGGGACCGAAGGCGTGCCGCTGACGGCAGGGGCGAGCATAGCGGTCGACAACCGCATTCATCCGCTGGGCGTGCCGTTTTTCCTTTCGACAAGCGTGCCTGCAAAGCAGGGCAGCGAGCCGTTCCACCAACTGTTGATCGCGCAAGACACGGGTGGGGCCATTCGTGGTGCCGTGCGCGGAGATGTCTATTGGGGGACCGGTGCGAAAGCGGAACGGCTTGCCGGTGTGATGAAGTCGCAAGGACAACTGTTTGTGCTGTTGCCGAACAAAGTTGCTGCGAGGATCGGCGACGGAAAGACATTCAAGGTGACTGCACCATGAGCCGCAAGCGCGTGGTTTCGGACGAGGAGCGCAAACTTTTCGAGGAAGGTTTCAAGGAGGCGCGCCCGCTGGCCGAGCCGCCTGCGATGACGAGAGCGCGTAAACAACTGGCGCAATCGAAAGCCGCCCTGACAGGCGTGGATGGAGGCACGGCGGAACGATTGCGGCGTGGGGCGATGGAGCCGGAAGCCCGCCTCGATCTGCATGGTTTTACCGAAGCAGCGGCGCATTCGGCATTGATCACCTTTCTTCGGTCGGCGCAGATGCGCGGGCACCGGCTTGTGCTTGTGGTGACGGGCAAAGGTGCAAAGGAAGACGACCCTTACGCGCCGTTCGATATGGAACTGGCGGCGCGGTCTCGCGGGGTGTTGAAATCCATGGTGCCGCGTTGGCTGGCGGAGCCTTCGCTGGGCGGGATCGTTGCGGATTCGCGCGCTGCCCACCGGAAACATGGCGGTGCCGGCGCGTTGTATATCTATCTGCGCAAATCACCGCGATGAAACAGCATTTCGAGACGCTGACGTTCAAGACGAAGGGGCCTGGCCTCTACGACGTTACCGGAGACGCGCGAGTGTTTGTCCGTTCAGCGAAGGTTACTGATGGACTTCTGACCTGTTTCATCCGGCACACATCGGCATCCCTGTTGATTCAGGAAAACGCCGATCCTGACGTCCTGACCGATCTGGAAAACTTCATGCGGCGCGTTGTGTCGCGCGATCCCAAGCTCTACCGGCACACGACCGAAGGACCCGATGACATGCCTTCGCATATCCGTTCGGCGCTGACGGCAACGTCGCTTTCCATCCCCTTGCGGGGCGGAGAGTTGGCACTCGGGACGTGGCAGGGAATCTATGTGTTCGAGCACCGCGACGCGCCGCACACACGCGAAGTGATGCTGCACCTGATCGGCGAATAGTCAGAACTTCGCCGCCAGGTCAGCAAGAGCGACTTCCGGACGCGCACCGTAATGCGAGATCACCTCGGCGGCTGCAATGGCGCCAAGCCGCCCGCAATGATCGAGCCGCTTGCCATGCGTCAGTCCATAAAGAAATCCGGCAGCGAATTGATCGCCCGCTCCCGTCGTATCGACGACTTTTGCAATCGGTTCGGCATCCAGCACATGGAGTTCGTTGCCGCTGGCGACCACGCAGCCTTTTTCCGAGCGCGTCAGCGCGAGAATGCCCGGAGATTGGCGGGCTGCCTGTAGCGCTTCGTCGAAATGTTCGACCTCGAACAGCGCCTTGGCTTCTTCTTCATTGGCGAACAGGATGTCGATATCGTTCTTCCAGAGGTTCACGAATTCCTCGCGCCAGCGGCCGACGCAGAACGGATCGGACAGCGTGAAGGCTACCTTGTTCCCGGCGCGCTTGGCGATGGCGATGGCTTTGGTGATGGCGGCCTTGGCATCTGGCGCATCCCACAGATAGCCCTCGATATAGAGCACTTTGGCGCGGGCGATCTTTTCTTCGTCGATATCGGAAGAATCGAGTTCGCGGCTGGCACCGAGATAGGTGTTCATGCTGCGCTGGCCATCCGGCGTGACCGCGATCAGGCAGCAGGCGGTGGCCGCACCGCTCGTGGCCATCTTCGTCGAATAGTCGATGCCGGTCTTGGCCATGCTGACGGCAAAGCTTTCGCCCAGGCGATCGTCCTTCACACGGCCCACGAACAGGCCTGTACCACCGAACGAAGCAACGCCCGCCATCGTATTGGCGGCCGAACCGCCCGCGATTTCGCGTGACTGCGGAAAGGCCTCGTGAAGCGTGAGCGCGCGGAATTCGTCGATCAACGTCATCACGCCTTTGGCGATGTTGTGTTTCAGGAGGAACGCATCGTCTATAGGGGCGATCACGTCCACGATGGCGTTGCCGATGGCTGCGACGTCGAATGGTTTCACGTGTAACTCCTATTTCTTCTTCGGTCTGGTTTTTTTGGGAAGCGGACCTTCCGGCGTCTTGTGCGGATAAAGACAGATGTCCCTGACGACGCAAACGGGGCATTTGGGTTTTCGCGCCACGCACGTATAGCGGCCATGCAGGATGAGCCAGTGGTGTGCATGAAGCCTGTATTTGTCCGGCACGCGTTTGTCGAGCGCCAATTCGACATCGAGCACGGTTTTGCCCGGCGCGAGGCCCGTGCGGTTGGAAACGCGGAAAACATGCGTATCGACGGCGATGGTTCCTTCGCCATAGATCACGTTGAGGATCACATTGGCTGTCTTGCGGCCCACGCCGGGCAATTCTTCCAGTTCTTCGCGCGTCTTGGGCACCTGGCTGTTGTGATTGGCGATCAGCGCCTTCGACAGCGCGATCACGTTCTTCGCCTTCATGCGATAAAGGCCGATCGTCTTGATGTAACCGATCAGTTTCTTTTCGCCGAGCGCCACCATCTTTTCCGGCGTGTCGACGATCTTGAAGAGAGATTGCGTTGCCTGGTTGACGCCCTTGTCGGTGGCTTGCGCGCTCATCACCACCGCAACCAAAAGCGTGTACGGATTGACGTAATTCAACTCCGTCTTCGGTTCGGGCGCCGACTTTTTCAGTCGCGCGAAAAACGTGTCGATTTCGCCGGGCGTTAATTTTCGTGGCATTTGACGGAAAAGTTCGGGTTCCCCGCCGCAGAAATGCCCTAATTCGGCTCAGCTTGAAAGAGACGATGCTCTGCCTCTCCGGAACAATAGGAATGGGCATCCGTTATCGGCGTACTGCACAACCAAGGAGGCAGTGATGAAATTCGGCAAATTCGCAGCGGGGCTGGTTTTGGTTTCGGCGCTGGGCCTTTCGGCCTGCGGCACCGATCCCGGCGATCGCGCGGTTTCTGGCGCCGCCATTGGCGCGGGCGCGGGCGCCATCATCGGCGCGGCCACCGGCACACCGGCCACCGGTGCCGCCATCGGTGCGCTGGCAGGCGGCGCGATCGGCGGGCTGACCGATCCCTGTACCCTGAACCTCGGCGATCCCTATTGGCACGATCACGGCGGGCGACGCGAATATGAGCGCCGCTGCGGACGCCATCACCACCGCGACGACGACCGGTATCCGGATTGATGAACGAAGAGGCCCGCTCTGCGGGCCTCTTTTTTGGCTTGATCTGAAACGGGCCGGCTACGATGCTTTGTCCATGAGCAACGTCCTTCTGGATGCCATTTTGCGGCCCAACCCGCCGATGTCGCGCCGGGCATTGCTGATCGTTTTGATCGTCGTTGCACTCTTCAACTTTGCCTTCGCGTTGAGCTTCGTGTTGCGCGGCGCCTGGCCGATTGCGCCGTTCATGGGACTGGACGTGGCGTTGCTCGCATGGGCATTTCGCGCCAGCAGGCGCGCGGCGCGGCGCTACGAACACCTCACCCTGACGGTGGACAATCTGCGCATCGTGCAACAGCCGGCGAAGGGAGAAGCGAACGAAGTGGCGCTCAATCCCTATTGGGTGCGGGTGGAAATGGACAATCCGCCGGAGCCATGGAGCCAGCTTACGCTGTGGAGTCACGGCAAGGCGCTTCAGATAGGCAGCTTTATGGCGCCGGAGTCCCGTGCGGCGTTTGCCGATGTGCTGCGTTCCGCGCTCAGACGGGCGCGGGACATCGTGCCGGCGTAAGTTGCGCAAGAATCGGGTCGTATCGGGCCACGGAAAGACCCATCTTGGCGTCATGAGCAACGAACCAAATATCGGCACTGCCGAAACGCCCACCTGGCGCAAGATGGGCCGGGCGATCCGCTATCTCTCCGAGCACTATCAGGAACAGCCTGATCTCGAGGAAGCGGCTTCCGTGGCCGGGCTTTCGCCCTATCACTTCCAGCGGCTGTTCACGCGGCACGTTGGTGTGAGCCCAAAAGCCTTCGTTTCGCACCTGACGCTCAACCACGCCAAGACGGAATTGCAGCATGGCGCGAGCGTGTTGGATGCGGCGCTCGATGCCGGGCTCTCGGGACCATCGCGATTGCACGATCTGTGTCTCAAGGTCGAAGCGATGACGCCGGGTGATTATGCCAAGGGCGGCGAAGGCTTGCTGATCGAATATGGCTTTCACGATTGCCCATTCGGCGTGACGCTTGTCATGGCAACGGACAAGGGCGTTTGCGGCATGGCCTTTGGCGACGAAGGCGAAGAAGAAGAGATGATGGAAGACATGAAAAACCGCTGGCCGCGGGCGCGCTATCGCGAAGCCGTGGCCCGCACGGCGCCGCTGGTGCGGCAGATCTTTGCGCTGGAACGCAATGCGGACGACGAGATCAAGCTGCATCTGCTGGGCACGCCGTGGCAGATCAAGGTGTGGCAGGCGCTGCTGGAAATTCCTTCCGGAACGGTGACGACCTATCGCAGGGTGGCTGCAAAGGTTTGCACGCCGAAGGCCTCACGCGCGGTGGGCGCGGCGGTGGGGCGCAATCCGATTTCGCTTTTGATTCCGTGTCACCGGGTGCTGGGGACGGATGGCGCACTGCACGGCTATCATTGGGGATTGCCGCGAAAACGCGCGATGCTGGCGCTCGAAGCGGCGCGTCAGTCCGAAAGCCCCAGGACATCGGCCATTGTGTAGAGACCGGGCTTCTTGCCGTGGCCCCAACGGGCGGCGGCAAGCGCGCCGGTAGCAAAGATCGAACGGTCTTCGGCGACGTGTTTGAAGACGATGCGTTCGTTGTCGCCCGCAAAGATCACATCGTGTTCGCCGACCACCGTGCCGCCGCGCAAGGCCGCAAAACCGATGGTGCCACGCTCGCGCGCGCCGGTATGGCCATCGCGGGCGCGCACGGCTTTTTCTTCCAGCGAGACGTTGCTGCCGGCGGCGGCGGCCTGACCCAATAGCAATGCGGTGCCCGAGGGCGCATCGACCTTCATGCGATGGTGCATTTCGACGATTTCGATATCGAAACCGGGAAGGGCTTTCGCGGTTTTCTTCACCAGCGCGGCCAGCATGTTCACGCCCAGGCTCATATTGCCGGATTTGACGATCACGGCGTGACGGGCGGCGGCGCGGATTTTGGCGTCATCATCAGCGGAACAGCCGGTGGTGCCGATGACATCGACGATGCGGGCCTGCGCGGCGAGGCCTGCGAGTTCGACCGAAACCTTGGGCGTGGTGAAATCGATGATCGCATCGGCGTTCGCGATGACGGGCAGCGCATCTTCGGTCAGTGTGACACCAAGCGGTTTCACGCCCGCAAGCGTGCCGGCATCGGCGCCGAGATCGGGATGGCCCGCATGTTCCAGCGCGCCGCCGAGCACGAGATCTCTGCTTCCGGCGATCATCTTCACGAGCGTCTTGCCCATGCGGCCGCCTGCGCCGGCTACGACTACGCGGATGGACATTTTTCTTCCCCTCTAGTGTGCCAAACGATCTACGAAATATTGCACGATCGCCTGCCCGAACCATGGGATCGCAGGTATCAGTATATAGGCGGACAGACGCAAGGCCGTTGTCTGATCGAACGGCCATTCGCGCACATCTTCAATGCGCTTTTCGTATAGCAACAGGCCGTGCAGGCGGGCGGCGGCATCGGCCTGGGTGGGCGCATGTTCGCACAGATTGGAGATGGTGTGGCGCAGCTTGTCGAGCTCGGCTTCCTTGGCGGCGTGGATGCGCTTGTGGACCTGCATCATCGGCTGCATGAAAATCCAGATGCCCATTCCGGCCGCAAACAACATGGTGAGGAAGGTGGAGACCGCCATGTTGTCGCCGACGAAGAAGAGGCAGATGACGGCCGCCACGCTGAACCAGATGAAGGCGGTGCGAACGCCGTTGCGGCCGATCACCGACAGGCGATCGATGCGCAAGAGATCGATCTTGAGATCGTTGCGGATGGCATCGGAGAACAGTTGCGCGCTGCGCGTGCTCATCACAAAGCCGCGTGCGAAGAGCGCACTGACGACGCTTTCGGCGACAAAGAACCAGCCGGTGATGAGCGGGTGCGCCGTCAATACGCCCTTGGGAAGGGTAAGCGCTGTGAGGCCCGCGCCGGCAACAACGCCGGTGATGGTGGCCGACAACAGCCGTGCCCGCACCGTGGGCGTGAGGAAGGGGCGGATGGTCCGGCTCTGTCCGGGATGGCCGAAGACCAGTGCGTAATCCTTGTAGTCGGATTCGTCCCGTTGCCGTGCATAACGCTGCATCCCCAGAATGACGGCGATCATCAGGCTGAGCACAAAGGCGGGCCAAACCGTATCGCTCAGGCCCAGGACATGGCCTTTCGGATCGAACAGGGAGACGTGCTCGCCCGCGAGCGCGGCTAGAAAGGCCCCGAAAACCAAAAGGGAAATCGCCGAGGTGGTGAGGAAGATGCCGACAGGCGAGATGTCGTAGATCCACTGTTCCGCGTTGACGCGCGGCGCGGGCACAGGTTCGGCAAGGGCGGGCGCTTCGGTCATGGCCTGCCGAATTGAATTCTCGTTTTTGGAAAAAAGGGGGGGATGGGGGATACCCTCCGGTCTGTCATCGATCACCTCTGTTGCGGCCCGCATTGTACCGCAGGCCGGGAGGCGTTCGATAGCTTCAGCCCCGGAACCATCCCTTTCTCGTTTCGTTTAGTCGGGGCGGGAAATCTGTCCGATGGGGCGCATAGAAAGGTGATTCATGAGAAAGTTTCACACTGCCCTTGGATTGACTTCGCTTTTGGCTATCGCGGGTGCAACCCTGATCGCGCCCACAGTTTCCAGCGCCGAAACCGTCGAAAAAACCTATGTCGCCTGCAACCAGGACGGCGATTGCTGGCGCGTGCATAAGATATATGCCTACGGGGCAGATGCGCCCATCACCTATCACGATTCCGATTGGTACGATGCCCATATGCATGACGAGCATGTCCGCTGGCTTGCCGATCCTGACGACGACCGGGGATATTACGGGCGGGAAGGACATTGGCATGCCGATCCCGGCGCGCGCGCCGTGGCAGGCGGAGCGACAGGTGCAGGTCTCGGCGCGGCCATCGGGTGTCTCGTAACGCTTCCGGTTGGGTGCGCACCCGGCGCAGCGGTTGGCGCGGCGGTTGGAGGCGGGACGGGTGCCGTCGCGGGCGCAGCTTCGACGCCCCACGACTAAACCAACACGCGTCGCATAACGCGAATGACTCGGTATGCTTTTTAAAGTGCCCTGACAAAGAAGGCCTGGAGTCCTCCAGGCCTTCTTTCGTTTGCGCGATTATATGGACTGCATCGTCAGGCGGTTGTGTCCACCTTCGGCGGCGGCGGGGCGTCGCCTTTGGCGACTGTGACCATGGCGGGGCGCAGCAGGCGGTCGCCGATCGTGTAGCCCGCCTGCACCGTGGTCACGATGGTGCCTTTGGCTTTGCCTTCGGCAGGAACTTCGGCAATGGCCTGATGCAGGTTGGGATCGAATTTCGCGTTCGTGGTGTCGATGGGTTTGACACCGTGGCGTTCCAAGGTCGCGAGCAGCTGGCGTTCGGTGGCTTCCACGCCATCGATCACCGCTTTCACCTGCGGGCTCGCGCTGGCGCGCGCATCGGGCGGGCAGGCTTCGATGGCGCGCTGAAAATTGTCGGCCACGCCCAGCACGTCGCGGGCGAATTTCGTCACCGCATATTGCGAGGCGTCGAGTTTTTCGCGCTCGCTGCGGCGGCGGATGTTTTCGACATCGGCCAACGCGCGTAGCAGACGATCTTTCAGTTCCGCCACTTCGCCGCGCAGCATATCGGCTTCGTCGAGCGGGGTGTTGTCCTGGCCGGTGCCGTTTTCGGTTTCGTCGGTCATGTTGTTTCCTGTTAGCGCATCAGCCCAATTTTTGCTTCAACCAAGTAGGCGTCCCACCACTTTGGCGGTGTGATCGACCATCGGGATGATGCGGGCATAGTTGAGACGGGTGGGACCCAGAACGCCGATCACGCCGATGACCTTGCCTTGCGCATTCGCATAAGGCGCGGCCACGATGGAGGAACCGGAAAGGCTGAAAAGGCGGTTTTCCGAGCCGATGAAGATACGCACGCCATCGCCTTCCGCCGCCAGTTCGAGCAGGCGAATGAGATCGTTCTTGCGTTCGATGTCGTCGAACAACGTGCGGATGCGTTCGAGATCGCCCTGTGCTTCCATGCTTTCGAGCAGATGCGAGGTGCCGCGCACAATCAACACTTTTTCTTCGGAACCACGCGACGGGCCCAATGGCGTGGCAAGCGTCGCCAGACCTTCGGCCACGATCTTGGCCGTCAGCACATCGAGTTCGGCGCGTTCGGATTCGAGTTCTTTCAGAATCTCGTCGCGCGCGGCATCGAGCGTGCGCCCGCGCAGCCGCGCGTTCAGATAGTTCGACGCTTCGACGAGCGCCGATGTGGGCAGGCCCGCGGGGATTTCGATCACGCGGTTTTCCACCGTTCCGTCTTCGGTGACGATCACGGTGAGCGCTTTGCCAGGGCCGATGTTGACGAATTCGATGTGCTTGAGTGTGGCCGCATCCTGTTTGGCGGCGACCATCAGGCCGGCGCAACGCGACAGGCCCGAGAGCATCGTGGCGGCTTGGGTGAGCACGTCTTCGAGACCGCGATCCGAACCGGAGATGCGCTGTTCGATGGTGCTGCGTTCTTCCGGCGCCAGCTCGCCGATCTGCAACATGCCATCGACGAACAGGCGCAAGCCCCGTTCGGTCGGCACCCGGCCCGCGCTCGTATGCGGCGCATAGAGCAGACCCATGGATTCCAGATCGGCCATCACGTTGCGGATGGAGGCAGGCGACAGCGTAATCGGCAGGCGCTGGGAGAGCGTGCGCGACCCCACGGGCTCGCCGGAAGTGAGGAAGGCTTCCACCAGACTGCGGAATACCTCCCGCGGCCGGTCGCCCAGGCCGTTGATCGGATTGCGCGGTGAAGACCCTTCCAAACTAAGCCTTTACTTTCTTTAGAGATTTCGTGGTCCCGGCAGACCTTGTTTGCGCCCTGGACCCAATGTCGCTAGGTAGCCACTGAAACCCCAGACTTCAAGAGATACCGACATGCGCCCATCCAACCGCGCGCCCGACCAGATGCGCCGCGTGACACTCGAAAAGGGCGTGGCCAAACATGCCGAAGGGTCCTGCCTGGTGAAGTTCGGCGACACCCATGTGCTGGTGACGGCAAGCCTGGAAGAAGGCGTGCCGGGATTCCTGAAAGGAACCGGCAAGGGCTGGGTGACGGCGGAATATGGAATGCTGCCGCGCTCCACCGGCAGCCGGATGCGGCGCGAGGCGGCGCAGGGCAAGCAATCGGGACGTACGCAGGAGATCCAGCGGCTGGTGGGACGCTCGCTCCGCGCGGTAACGGATTTCGCGGCCCTCGGCGAAAAGCAGATCGTGATCGATTGCGACGTGTTGCAGGCCGATGGCGGCACGCGCACCGCCTCCATCACCGGCGGTTATGTGGCGCTGGCGCAATGTCTTTCCTTCATGAAGAAGGTGGGCATGGTGACAAAGCCCGTGTTGAAAGATCACATCGCGGCCGTTTCCTGCGGCATCTACAAGGGAACGCCGGTGCTCGACCTCGATTACGACGAGGATTCGACCGCCGAGACCGATGCGAATTTCGTGCTGACCGGAACGGGCGGGCTCGTTGAGATTCAAGGAACGGCGGAAGGCGCCCCCTTCAGCGAGGACGAACTCAGCCATTTGCTGCGGCTGGCGCGCAAGGGAATCGGCGAACTCGTCGATCTGCAGAAACAGGCGCTTTCGTGAAGCTGACGCGCGGCAGCACGCTGGTCGTTGCGAGTCACAATCCGGGCAAGGTGCGCGAGATCAAGGAATTGCTCGCGCCGTTCGGAATCGTGACCAAAGGCGCTGCCGAACTGGGCCTGCCGGAGCCGGAAGAAACCGAGACGACGTTCGCCGGCAATGCGGCGCTGAAGGCGCGCGCGGCGGCCAATGCGAGCGGGCTTGCTGCACTTGCCGACGATTCCGGGCTGGCGGTGACAGCGCTGGGCGGCGCACCGGGGATTTATTCGGCGCGTTGGGCAGGCGAAGCGAAGGATTTTTCCTTTGCCATGCGGCGCGTGGAGCGCGAACTCACCGAAAAGCACGCGAAAGATCTTTCCGCCAAATTCGTTTGCGCGCTGGCGCTGGCGGAACAGGGCGCGGACCCGGAGATATTTGAAGGCGAGGTGCACGGTCATCTCGTTTTTCCGCCGCGCGGAGCCCGCGGGTTCGGCTATGATCCGATCTTCGTGGCGGATGGCATGAGCGAGACCTTCGGCGAAATCGATCCGGCGCAGAAACATGCGATGAGCCATCGCGCGCGCGCCTTTGCGAAACTGGTGGCCGCGCTGACATGAGCGGCTTCGGCATTTACGTGCATTGGCCGTTTTGCGCGGCCAAGTGTCCCTATTGCGATTTCAACAGCCATGTCCGTTCTGAGATCGACGAAGCGGGATGGGTGGACGCGATTGCTCGCGAGCTTTCCCATGTGGCGGCGTTGCAGGGTGAGGCGCGGCCAAATGTCGAAGCGGTTTTCTTCGGCGGCGGCACGCCATCCTTGATGCGCGGGGCTTCGGTCGGGGCGACGCTGGAGGCGATCGGCCAGCACTGGACACTCGACCCAGATGTAGAGATCACGCTGGAAGCGAACCCTGCAAGCGCGGATGCGGGGCGGTTTCGCGATTACAAGGCGGCGGGCATCAACCGTTTGTCGCTTGGCATTCAGGCGCTGAATGACGCCGACCTGCAGATGCTCGGCCGTTTGCACAACACGGCCGAAGCGAAATCCGCCATTCGCATGGCGTTGGCGACATTCGAGCGGACGTCGTTCGATCTGATCTATGCGCGGCCCGAACAGACGGTTGCGGAATGGAAGGCCGAACTGCGCGAGGCGCTGGATTTCGGCACGGAGCATCTTTCGCTTTATCAACTCACCATCGAACCGGCGACGCCTTTTGCGACATTGGCGCGGACGGGAGCGCTACGGATTCCCGACGACGACCGGGCGGTCGACCTTTATGAAGCGACGCAGGAGGTCAGCGAAGCGGCGGGGCTTCCCGCCTATGAGATTTCCAACCATGCACGCGCGGGCGCGCAATCGCGGCACAATCTGATTTACTGGCGGTATGGGGATTATGCCGGCGTCGGGCCGGGTGCGCATGGGCGCCTGGTGCTGGGTGGTCAACGTGTGGCGACGGCGTGTGAACGGTTGCCGGAACGGTGGCGCGAGATGGTTTCGCGCGATGGGCACGGGTTTTCGCAGACGCCGGTTTCGGATGACGAGGCTGCGCGCGAGCATTTGTTGATGAACCTTCGCCTGGCCGAAGGGTTGGATGTGGCGGATTACGAAAAGCGCTGGAATATCGCGCTGGATGAATCGCGGATCGGTTCGTTGGACGATAACGGATTGCTGGAACGCGATGGTTCGCGCATTCGCGCGACGTTGCGCGGGCGGCTGGTGCTCAACAGCGTGATCGAAGCGCTGGCGGTTTAGGCCTGGTTCCAGATTGCGTCGGCGCCCAATTCGATGACGAATTTGGCATGGGCTTCGAGCTCGGCATCCGAGATGCGCGGGGCGAGCGGTGTGGGGCGCGTGCGCGCGGCCTGCTGGGCCGCTTCCTTGACCACGGCTTCGACATCGGAAGGGCTAAGCATCAGCTTGGTCTGCCGGCCGCCGATCAGTTCGAGATAGACTTGTGCCAGCAGCGAGGCATCGAGCAGCGCGCCGTGTTTGCTGCGGCTGGTGAGGTCGATGCTGAAGCGTCTGCACAGTTCGTCCAGCGAATAGCGCGCGCCGGGAATTTTGGCCTTGGCGATATCGATGGTGTCGATGGCACGCGCAAACGGGATCAGCGGGCGCGAGACCTTTTGCAGTTCGGCGTTCAGGAATTTGAGATCGAAGCCCGCATTGTGGATGACCAGAGGCGCATCGCCCAGGAACTCCAGCATCTCGTCCACGACATGGGCGAATAGCGGTTTGTCGGCCACGAATTCTTCGGTGATGCCGTGGACCCGTTGCGATTCCATGGGGATATCGCGTTCGGGGTTCAGGTAGCGGTGAAACGTGTCGCCCGTGGGCACGTGATCGTAGAGCTCCACGCAGCCGATTTCGATGATGCGGTGGCCATCGGTCGGGTCGAGGCCCGTGGTTTCGGTATCGAGAACGATTTCGCGCATGGTTCAGTTCTGGCCCGAAAGACGACGTTTGTGAAGGGCGGCTACCACGTCTTCCACCTGTTTGAAGGCGTGATCCAGGCCTTTGTCGGTTTCGACCACGAAATGGGCCTGCGCGCGCTTTTCGGCATCCGCCACCTGGCGCGACAGGATATGATCGAGCTTTTCGGCCGTCATGCCCGGACGCTTCAACACCCGTTCGCGCTGGATATGGGCAGGGGCCGAGACCACCACCACCGCGTCCATGCGTTTTTCCCCGCCGGTTTCGAAAAGGAGCGGGATGTCGAGCACCACCATTTCCGCGCCTTTGGCAGCAGCATCGGCGAGGAATTGAAGCTGCTCCCGGGCCACCAGCGGATGCACGATGGCTTCGAGTTTCTTGAAACCGTCTGGGACGAGCGTGATTTCCTTCGCGAGCTTTTCGCGGTTGACGCGGCCGTCTTCGACGGTGTTCGGAAACAGCTTCTCGATTTCGAGAACGGCGGCGCCGCCTTTTTCATAGAGTCGGTGAACGGCGGCATCGGCGTCGTAAACCGGCACGCCGAGACGGGCGAACATCCTGGCGGTTTCGGATTTGCCCATGCCGATGGAGCCGGTGAGACCCACGAGATAGGGACGCGTGTTCATTTCGACAATGCCAGTTCGAGTTCGACGCGCAGTTCCGGGGTGACGGTTGGCGTCACGCCGTAGAACGCAGCGAAGGACGGAACAGCCTGATGCATCAACATGCCGAGGCCATCGACCGTCTTGTGACCGCGCGCGGCGGCGCGCGCGAGAAGATCGGTCTCCAAGGGATTGTAGACCAGATCGCAAACAGCTGCGTCTTTCGGCAGCGGATCGAGCGGCAGATCGAGTGCTGGCTGGCTCTTCATGCCGGCGCTGGTGGCATTGACCAGAAGTTTCGCGTCGGCTGCAGCCTTGGGCCAATCGGTTGCTGCGGAGAGTTTGGCTTTCACGAAGGGTGCAAGTTGCACGGCAAGCGAGGCAGCGCGGTCGGCATGGCGATTGACGATACGGATTTCGCCGGCGCCGATCTTGTCCAACGCCAGAACGGCTGCGCGCGCGGCACCGCCCGCGCCTAGCAAAACGGCCGGCGCGCCGTTCAAAGAAACATTGGCGGCTTTCAGACTTTCGGCCAGGCCATCGGCATCGGTGTTGCGGCCTTCGAGCGTTCCGTTTTCATGGAAGATCAAAAGGTTCACAGCACCTGCAGCCCGCGCGGCATCGTCGAGGCGATGGGCGAGCGCGAAAGCGGCTTCCTTGTGGGGGATGGTGAGGTTGACGCCTTTGAAACCCGCCTGGCGCAGGCCTTTGAGTACATGAGCCAAAGACTCTTGTGGAATGGGGAGCGGGATATAGGCGCCATCGATGCCATTGGCGCGAAGCCAGTGATTGTGCAGACGCGGCGATAGGGAATGGGCCACCGGCCATCCCACCACGCCCGCGCATTTGGCTTTTCCGCTGATCATGTGGCGACCATACCATGCTGACGAAGGGCTGTGAGCAGCGGCACCAGCGGCAATCCCAGGATGGCGAAGTAATCGCCTTCGATGCGCTCGAAAAGCTGGGGCCCGCGGCCTTCCAGCCGGTAACAGCCCACGCCTTTCAGAAGCCCCTTGCCTTCGGCGGCCAGATAATCGTCCACAAATGCGTCGCTGAAATCGCGCATCGTCAGGCGCGCGGTTTCCACATGCCGCCAGATGGCGCTACCGCCCTTGGCGAGGACCAACGCACTGATGAGTTCGTGTTTCTTGCCGCGCAAACGGCGCAGGAGATTGCGCGCTTCATCGAGGCTTTCGCATTTGCTCACGAGTTCGCCCTCAAATGCCAGAACCTGATCGGCACCAAGGACCAGAGCAGTGGGCGCGGCGTTGGAGATGCGAACAGCCTTCAATTCGGCCAGCGCATCGGCCACATCGCGCAACGGTGCGCCGCCCGCAAGGAGTGAATCTTTCACCGCATCTTCATCCACATGCGCGGGGCGAACATCGAATGCAACACCGACGTTGCGCAACACGCGCGCCCGCACTTCGCTGGCGGACGCAAGGATCAGCGTCAAGGCTCGATCTCCTGACGTTCGGCCAGAAGATTCAGGATGGCCGCGGCGGTTTCTTCCACAGAGCGGCGGGAGACATCGATGGTCGGCCAGTCGCGCTGTTCGAACAGTTTGCGCGTGTCGGTGACTTCAGCACGCACGTTTTCGAGATCGACATAGCTCGTGTCGCGCACCTCGCCCAGCGTGTTGAGCCGGTTGCGGCGGACCTGCACAAGACGATCCGGCGATGCCCACAGGCCTACGATCAACGGTTTCTTTGCCCGCAGCAATTGCAGCGGCAACGGCATGCCCGGCACGATGGGGACGTTGGCTGCTCGCACGCCGCGGATCGCGAGATACACACAGGTGGGTGTTTTCGAGGTGCGACTGGCACCGGCAAGGACGACTTCCGCATCATCGAGCGTGTCGAGTGCCTGGCCGTCGTCGTGCTGGATCGTGAAATTTAGTGCTTCGATACGTTGCAAGTATTTCTGGTCGACATCGTGCTGGCCGCCAGGCCTGTGGGTCGTTTCGGCGGCTCCGAGAAACTGGCGCATCACGGCGATGGGCGCTTCCAGCACGTCGTATGTCGGAACACCCATATGTCCACATTGCGCCAACAAGTCTTTGCGCAGATCTGGATTAACGAGGGTGAAGAACACCAGCCCCGGCTCCTCGCGGATGTGTTCCAGAGCGCGCTCGAGCTGGCGCTTGCTGCGGACGAGCGCGTAGAAGTGCTCGTTGACGGCTACGCCTTCGAATTGCGCAAGGGCGGCGCGCGCAATGGCGTTGAGCGTTTCACCCGTGGCGTCGGACACCAGATGGACGTGGAATTCCCTGCTCACAGATTCATCCTCGATTCCGTTCCCAACCGGCGCGGATCATCCACAAAAACGGGATTGCCATAAGGCAATGTGCATTGGCTTGCCAATCCCTATAACAATTTGGGTGCAATCCGGGCGCCCCCTTCGACCGTATGGAATAGCCAAGACCTTGAGCCGAAAGGGTTTAGGGCCTAGACCGAAGCTTACGCACCGAAGCCTCCACAGATCACAGCCCTAACATCATCTCCAACAACTCTTCTTAGGAGTCTTGTTTGAAGGAAGAGAAGAAAATTCTGAGTGTTTTGAAAGGGGAAGCCGTTTGGCCGCCGCCGGTGTGGCTGATGCGCCAAGCCGGACGCTATCTGCCGGAATATCGGGAGCTCAGGTTAAAAACGGGGTCGTTCCTGGCAATGGCCATGACGCCGGAGATTGCCTGCGAAGTAACCCTGCAACCGATCAGACGGTTCGGGTTCGATGCAGCAATCCTTTTTTCGGACATCCTGACGGTGCCGATGGCATTGGGCTTCGATGTGGTGTTCGACGAAGGCAAGGGTCCGCGTGTGGTTCTGGGTGACCAGGAAGAGGGAACGGGGCTGGAAATCAGGCCCAAGATGTGGGCGGAGAAATATGAGCCGGTCTACGAGGCGCTGAGGCAGATCAAACCGAAGCTCGACGAGAGGACCACGCTTTTAGGCTTTGCCGGTGGACCCTGGACGCTGGCGACTTACATGGTGAAGGGTACGCGGAGCGAAGATCAGCGTGGGGCAAAGCTGTGGGGCTATCGCGATCCGGTTGGGTTTGTGAAGTTTCTTGCGGTTGTTGGTGAGTGCGTCGCCTTTCATCTGATCCGCCAGATCAAGGCGGGCGCAGACGCGGTGCAGATATTTGACAGTTGGGCGGGTAGCCTGACAGCGGAGACCTTTGAGCAATGGGTGATTGTGCCCACCAAGCGGATCGTTGACAGGGTGCGGGCGGTTTATCCCGATGTGCCGATCATAGGCTTTCCGCGGGCGACGTCGCTTCTTGGTTACGAACGCTACGCGAGGGAAACCGGGGTCACGGCGGTCTCGGTGGATACGAGTGCGCCGATCATCTGGGTCAATGAATTTGCGCGGAAGATTCCGGTGCAGGGAAACCTCGATCCGCTGGCGCTCATTGCGGGCGGGGAAGCGCTCACTTCGGCGACCGACCGGATTCTCGGCACGTTGCAGGGCAAGCCGTTTATCTTCAATCTCGGTCACGGCGTCCTGCCGCAGACGCCGGTGGAGCATGTGGGCGAGCTTGTGAAACGCATTCGAGGGGCCGGGTGAAGCTGGCGGTCGTTCTGTTCAATCTGGGCGGGCCGGATTCGCCGGACGCGATCGAGCCGTTCCTGCGCAATCTTTTTTCCGATCCCGCAATCCTTTCGGTGCCGGGATTTGTGCGTGCGCCGCTGGCCAAATTCATCGCGCGCAGACGCGCACCTGTCGCCAGGGAAATCTACGCCAAGATCGGCGGACGCTCGCCCATTCTCGAAGAAACGAGAGCCCAAGCCGGTGCGCTGGAAACGGTGCTCCGGGCGCGAGGGCATGAAGCGCGCGCGTTCGTCGCCATGCGGTGCTCGCCGCCGTTCAGCGAGGACTGTGCGCGCGACGTTGCGGCGTGGAAACCCGAACGGATCGTGTTGCTGCCGCTCTATCCGCAATTCTCGACCACGACCACAGCGTCTTCGTTCGGCGCGTGGGAACGCGCGGCGCATGGGCTGAAGGTTACGACCTCGCGGATCTGTTGCTATCCGCAGCAGAAGGGTTTTGTGACGGCTGCTGCCGGATTGATTTCCGAAATGTGGAACCGACGTAAGGCGGGCATCGATTATCGATTGCTTCTTTCGGCCCACGGATTGCCGGAACGCACGATTGCGCGCGGCGATCCCTATCGATGGCAAGTCGAACAGAGCGCGGCAGCCATTGTGGACAGGCTGGGGATAAAGGGACTCGACTGGCAGGTCTGCTATCAAAGCCGTGTTGGGCCGCTCAAATGGATCGGGCCCGCGACGGATGCGGAAATCCGCCGCGCAGGGACCGATGGCAAGGGCGTGGTCGTGGCGCCCATCGCCTTTGTCTCGGAACATTCCGAAACGCTGGTCGAACTCGACATCGAATACGGTCATCTGGCGAAGGAATCGGGCGTACCCGATTATCTGCGGGTGCCGACGGTCGGCACGCAGCCGGTGTTTGTCGAAGGGCTGGCCGATCTGGTAGAGCATGCGGCTGTCACGTGCGGCACGGTGAGCGGCGCAGACGGACGCATCTGCCCCGTCAATTTCCGCGCTTGCCCGATGGAGAGCCCACGATGATCATGTTCCTTTCCAACTACATCGACTGGATCAAGGTGGTTCACGTCTTCGCGGCCTTCGCCTGGCTGGCGGGGATGCTCTATCTGCCGCGGCTGTTCGTCTATCACACCGAGACAATGCCCGGGACGGCCGAGTATGCGCGTTTCGTGACCATGGAGCAGCGCCTGCTCAGAGGCATTATCAATCCGGCGATGATCACGGTTTGGATCATGGGGCTGACGCTTGCCGTCGTGACGGGCGCCTATGAGGACACCTGGCTGCAGGTGAAGTTTTCCTTCGTGATCATCTTGAGCGGGCTGCACGGTTTCTGTGCCCGCTGGGTGAAACAATTTGCCCGTGGCGAGAACACCCACAGCGCCCGCTTCTACAAGATTGTGAACGAGGTGCCGGCGGTTCTGCTGATCGGCATTCTGATCATGGTTTTGGTGCAACCCTTTTAAGCAATCTTTGGCAGGCTTTTAGCTATAGCCCCTTGACCGGCTTTGCATCGCCCCCAAATATCGGTATAAGGCATTCGTTCCCCACACCGCTGAGGTGGTCCTGCCAGCGCCCAAAAAGCGCGCGTGGAGGCCAGAAGCCCCGAAGGGCGTCACGGCGGCCGATCTTGTTAACCAGTCTTGGCGCGCGGCATCCGCAGAACACGGGAGCCGGCGGCTGGCGGTGAAAATCCCTCCCACGACCTACCCCAAGCGTTTTCTTTTAGGTGTTTTATGACTGTTCAATCCGGCCTGCAGACCATGAAGCTGCAGGAGCTTAAATCCAAATCCCCGACCGACCTTCTGGCGTTTGCCGAGGAACTGGAGATCGAGAACGCATCGTCCATGCGCAAGCAGGACATGCTGTTCGCGATCCTCAAGGAGCTCGCCGAGCGCAATGTGGAGATCATGGGCCAGGGAGTGGTGGAAACCCTGCAGGACGGTTTCGGCTTCCTGCGTTCGCCGGAATCGAACTATCTGGCCGGTCCCGACGACATCTATGTCAGCCCTTCGCAGATCCGCCGCTTCGGACTTCGTACCGGCGACACGGTGGAAGGGCCGATCCGCGCGCCGAAAGACGGCGAACGCTATTTCGCGCTGCTGAAAGTTTCCTCGATCAATTTCGAAGATCCCGAAGCGATCAAGCACAAAGTCCACTTCGACAACCTGACGCCGCTTTATCCGACCAAGCAGCTCAAGATGGAAATCGAAGATCCGACATTGAAGGACAAGACGGGCCGGGTGATCGACATCGTGGCGCCGCAAGGCATGGGCCAGCGCGCGCTCATCACCGCCCAGCCGCGCACGGGCAAGACCGTCATCCTGCAGAACATCGCCCGCGCCATCAGCGCCAACCACCCGGATGTCTATCTGATCGTGCTTCTGATCGACGAACGCCCGGAAGAAGTGACCGACATGCAGCGCTCGGTGAAGGGCGAGGTGATTTCATCCACCTTCGACGAACCGGCGACGCGCCACGTGCAGGTGGCCGAAATGGTGATCGAGAAGGCCAAGCGCCTGGTCGAACACAAGCGCGACGTGGTGATTCTGCTCGATTCTGTTACGCGCCTGGGCCGCGCCTACAATACTGTCGTTCCGTCGTCGGGCAAGGTATTGACCGGCGGTGTTGACGCCAATGCCTTGCAACGCCCGAAGCGGTTCTTCGGCGCGGCACGCAACATCGAAGAAGGCGGCTCTTTGACCATCATCGCAACCGCACTGATCGATACCGGCAGCCGCATGGACGAAGTGATCTTCGAGGAATTCAAAGGCACGGGTAACTCCGAAATTATCCTCGACCGCAAAGTGGCCGACAAGCGCGTGTTTCCGGCGATCGACATCCTCAAATCCGGTACCCGCAAGGACGAGCTTCTGGTTGACAAGGGCACGCTTTCGAAGATGTATGTCCTGCGCCGCATCCTGGCGCCGATGGGCACGATCGACGCGATCGAATTCCTGCTCGACAAGCTGCGCTCGGCCAAGAACAACGCCGATTTCTTCGATAGCATGAACACCTGATCGATCAGGCCAGCTTCAATCCGCAGTGCTTGGCGAAGTGCCGGAAATCGGTGTCGCGTGTGATCAGCGCGACGTCGTGATCGATGCAGGATTGCGCGATGAGCGTGTCGGCCAGCCGTGCACGCAGCTTGCGCGTAAGGATGGTTTTGCGCGTTTCTGCGGCGCGCAACCAATAGTCTTTGCCAACGTCCAAAAGCGGAATGTCGCGGATCATCTGCCAGTGCCGCGCCGGTAGATTCGGTTGAGACAGAACTTCGGTCAGGACAACAGGGGGCAGCGCGATGTCATTGTTGCCGATAATACTATCGAAGCGGTCGACGTCCGGGCCGGCATCGCCATTTATGTAGGCAATTAACGTCGAACTATCGACAGCGATCATTCGCGGTCTGCCCGCAATTCATCGAGATCGATCGAAAAGCGAAAGGTGCCGCGCAATTTGCGCAGTTCGCGTTGCGCTTCCAAAGTCACATATTTCTTGAGGGCGTGACGGATCGTTTCTGTCACGCCTTCGCCGCTGTAGTTCTGGGCATGTTCCAGATCCTTTTTGGCCACTTCGACCGTGATTTTCCGCATTTCGCCCATGCCAGTATCTATGCCATAATTGAGGCTGGTGTTCAAGCTGGGGCCTACAATGGGGTCCGTCCTGATCCTTACCGGGCCGCCGGGTGCCGGGAAATCGACGGTGGCCGATGTCTTGGCGCGTTCCTCACGCGTGGCATCGGTGCATCTGCATACCGACGACTTCTACGACCGGTTCATCAAGTCCGGTTACGTCCTGCCGTGGCTGCCGGAATCGCAGAAGCAGAACGAGACAGTTACCCATGCAGTTGCGACCGCGGCGTTCGCTTATGCGCGGGGCGGGTATTTTGTGATCGTCGATGGGATTGTTGGGCCGTGGTTTGTCGAGCCCTACCGAGCCGCGGCCGGCGACATTCCGCTGCACTATGCTGTGCTAAGGCCGGAGAGTGCCGACCTGGCTGTGAAGCGGGTGATGCAACGGCGCACGCATGGCCTTCAGGCGGAAGACGTCGTGCGGGAGCTTTACCGCCAGCTATCCGACCTCGGCATATTCGAAAAACATGCGCTCGATACTACAGGGCTTTCCATCGACGAAACCGCTGAGCGGCTTCGCACGGGTATGGCGGACGGACGGCTTCTGCTTGGTTAGCTTGCGACGCGTTCATGTTCGCGGCGGGTTTCAGGCACTTCGCCGCGTTCGGTGATCCAGTCCATCACTGCCAGGAGCACGCCGGAAATCACGAAGACGACGTGGATGATCACCATCCAGAGCAGGTCTTCCTTGGCGTATTCCTTGACTGACATGAAGGCCTTCAGAAGCTGGATCGCCGAAATCGCGACGATGGAAGCGATGAGCTTGAGCTTCATGCCGGAGAAATCGACCTTGCCCATCCAGGAAGGGCGGTCTGGGTGTTCGTAGATGTCCATCTTGGAGACGAAGTTCTCGTAACCGGAGAAGATCACCATCAGGAGCAAATTGCCGGCGAGCGACAGGTCGATCAGGGTCAAGACCAGCACCACCACATTGGTTTCGCCCACCGCGAAGATGGAGGGTGCGGCCTCGATGATGTCGTGGACGAAGACGGCAGCCAGCATCACAAGCGCCAGTACCAGCCCCAGATAGAAGGGAGCCATCAGCCAGCGGCTGGCAAAAAGCAGCGTTTCCAGGCTCTGTTCGGCAGATCCGCGGGCTCTTTTGAACGGCATCTCATCCCCTCGACGAAAATTTGACAGTCTCATCCGGCCAATTGACCCGCCTCGGGCGGAGGCAGAAACTGGCGGCAGCAGAACCGAAAAGGCTTGATCCCATGACCGAACACCCCGCCGACCGCGCCCAATTCCATGCCATGGCCGAAGGCACCCAGGAAGACTGGATGAAGATCGGCAGGGCGGCAATGGAATTCAACCGGGGGCTTGCCGATCGTGTGATCGCCCACCTGAAGCTTTTGGAAGGCGATTGCGGCGGGTTTGCCGTGGACCGGCTGGAGCATTCGCTGCAATCGGCCAGCCTCGCCCACCGCGACGGGATGGACGAGGAATATGTCGTCTGCGCGCTGCTGCACGACATCGGCGACACGCTGGCGTCGCAAAACCATGCAGAGCTGGGCGCCACGATCCTCAAACCTTTCGTGTCGGACGAGAACTGGTGGGTGCTGCAGCACCATGGAATCTTCCAGGGCTATTACTTTTTCCACTATTTGGGTCTCGACCGGAACATGCGCGACCAATTTCGCGGTCATCCGAATTTCGAGCGCACCGCGATGTTCTGCGCCCGGCACGACCAGAATGCCTTCGATCCCAATTACGACACCATGCCGCTCGAAGCCTTCGTGCCGATGGTGCAGCGGGTGATGGCGCGGCCGAAGCGTTCGATCTATCTGCGCAGCGACGGCACAGCGCCGACAGCCGAGGCTGCGGAATAAATCTCGCTCTTACGGGATGAGGATGGTCGCGCCGGTCGTCTGGCGCGAATGCAGTGCCTCATGCGCGAGGCGTGCGTCGGCCAGGTTGAAGCGTTGGTTGATTTCGATTGTCACGACGCCCTTGGCGATCACGTCGAACAGATCGTCCGCGGTTTCCTGAAGTTCGCCGCGTGTGGCGATGTAATGGGCGAGCGTCGGGCGCGTCAGATAGAGTGAGCCTTTCATGCTGAGGATGCCCGGTTCGAAGGGCGGCACGGCGCCGGAGGAATTTCCGAAGCTCACCATCATGCCGCGCGGCTTGAGGCAATCGAGCGACCCCATCCACGTGTCTTTGCCGACGGAATCGTAGACCACGGGCACGCCGCCGCCTGCCAGATCGCGTACCTTGTTCACCCAGTCGCCGCTTCTGAGGTTGATGACGTGGTCGTAGCCGCGCGACTTTGCGAGCGGGACTTTGTCGTCGGAGCCAACTGTGCCGATGACGATGGCGCCCAAATGTTTGGCCCATTGGCCCGCGATCAGTCCCACGCCGCCGGCAGCGGAATGAAACAGGATGGCCTGGCCCGCTTTCACCGGATAGGTGCGCTTCAACAGATATTGCGCCGTCATGCCTTTGAGCATGGCGGCGGCGGCGGTTTCATCGGTGACGGTTGAAGGAAGTTTGATCAGCCGGTCGGCGGGCACGTTGGCCGCTTCGGCATAGGCCCCGATGGGACCGCCGCAATAACCGACGCGATCTCCCACGGCGAGTCCGGTGACGCCTTCGCCCAGTGCATCGACGGTTCCCGCGGCTTCCATGCCGAGGCCGGACGGCAACGCCACGGGATAAAGACCGGAGCGATGATAGGTGTCGATGAAATTGACGCCGATGGCGGTGTGGCGCACACGCGCCTGGCCGCGGCCGGGCGGCGTAAGATCGATATCCTTGTATTCCAGAACGTCAGGGCCGCCTGTCTTTTCAAACCGGATCGCTTTCATGGCCGCCTCGTTTTCCGTTTCCTGACGGAAGGCTATAGGATCGCCCGCGGGAGGGGCAAATGATCGTCATTCTTGAAGACCTGCTGGACCCGATCGAAGTGACGCGCATCCGCGACACGCTTGCGCGCGCGCAATGGCAGGACGGGGCCAACACGGCCGGCCGTCATGCGCGCATGGTGAAAAACAACGAGCAGGCGAAAGGGCCGGATGTGGATGCCGCACGCCGCCTGATCGCCGATGCGCTGGCCCGCAACGAACATTTCAAGATGGCGGCACTGCCCCGCGCCATGACGCCCATCATGTTCAGCCGTTACAAGCCGGGCATGGAGTACGGCACCCATATCGACAACGCGATGATGACATCCGCCACCGGGCGCATGCGTTGCGATCTGGCGATGACGGTGTTTCTCAGCGATCCCGAAACCTATTCGGGGGGTGGGCTTTCCATTTCCGGTATTGCGCAAAATGAAATCCGGCTTCCCGCCGGAAGCGCCGTGCTCTATCCGGCCACGACACTGCATCGTGTGACGCCAGTGGAATCGGGCGAGCGGTTGGCCGCCATCCTTTGGGTGCAGAGCCTGGTGCGCGAGGATGCGGCACGGGAGACGATATACGATCTGGCGACCGCCCGGCGCATGCTTCTCGATACCGAAGGCAAGACGGAAGCCTTCGATCTGATCGCCAAGAGCCACGCCAATCTCATGCGTCGCTGGGCGGAAGTCTGAAACTTAACTCAGATGCTGGCGGAAAAAGGTCTCTGTACGGGCGTTGGCGAGATCGGCGCAGGCTTTGTCGTAATGCTCGCCGCCTTCGCGCGCGAAGGCATGATCCATCTCCGGATAGGTGTGGATCGTCGCCAGCGGGTTTGACGAAAGCCCGTCGACGATCTGTTTCTGCGCCGCTGCCGGAACGAATTGATCCTTGGCCGCTATGTGCAGCATGAGCGGCTTCTTTATGTTTTTGGCTTCGTCGAGCTTGGTCTGGATGTTCACGCCGTAATAGCCGACCGACGCATCGCTATCGGTGCGCGCGGCGGTGAGATAGGCCAGCAATCCACCGAGACAATAACCGACCGCGCCCACCTTGCCGGTGCAGCCTTGCGTGCTGCGCAAATGGGTGATGGTGGCCTGGATGTCCCCGACGCCGGCGTCGGCATCGAACTTGTTCATCAGGGCAAAGGCCTGATCCCATTCGGCCTTGGTCTTGTCGGTGAGTTGCACACCGGGCTTGAGCCGCCAGAAGAGATCCGGGCAAAGAGCGAGATAGCCGCGCGCGGCCAGCGCATCGGCCACGCCGCGCATGACCGCGTTGACGCCGAAAATCTCCTGGATGACGACCACGCCGGGGCCGGAGCCTGCGCTCGGCGTGGAGAGATAGGCCGAGAAGCTCCCGTCCGGGCCGGTGACCGTGATGTCCTTGCCGTTCATTGCCTCTCCCCATTTTCGGCTTTGGGGAAATCAAAGCACAGACGGCGGGGCTTGCCACCCCTTTTCGGGTCAAGCCTGACCGGGCGGGCGTGCGGGCAATTGCAGGGTCTGCGAGAGCTGCACCGCATTGACGATGGGTTGCGAGCAGCCGTTGCGCACGCAGACATAGGCTGTGGGCTGGCCGTTCTGCATCGTCTTGCCGAAGGCGGGATGGCCTTCGGGCAGTGCATCGTCCGGCTCGACCACCATGATGCTGCGATGGGCGATGCTGCGGCCATGGATCGCAGCAAGCAGTTCCTGCGTCTTGGCATTGCCCTTGGGCCCGACGATAACGATCTGAAGTCCGGTCATGATCGTTTCGAGACCGTTGATGTAGCTGGCCATCGAGGCAAACGCGCGGTTGAGCTCGCCGGAGAAAGCGCCGACCAGCGCATTGGAGCGGTCGCGATAGGATACATCGGCGGTCGCGAAATAGAGCTTCGCCAGCACCGTGAGCATGGTGCCGTTGGCCGATGCCACCGCCTGATCGAACACGGTGCGCGGGCGGAAGAACAGCATTTCGGAATCGTCGCTGGTTTGGAAATAGCCGCCGGTTTGCATGTCCCAGAAATGTTCGTTCATCACCATGGTCCACGCCTTGGCTCGGTCGAGGAAGCGGTCGTCCTGAGTTACTTCCCACAACGCCAGCGCTGCGCGGGACATGTGCGCGTAATCGTCGGCGAAACCGGTGTGGTGACGTTTGCCGTCGCGCCAGGAATGGTAGAGGCGGTTGCCATCGCTCATTGTCTTGACGATGAAATCGAAGGCTTTGACGCCGGCATCGATCCAGTCGCGGCGGTTGAAGGCGGCGCCCGCATGGGCGAGTGCCGCGATCATCATGCCGTTCCAATCGGCAAGCACCTTGTCGTCGCGCATCGGCGCGACGCGTTTCGAACGTGCGGCGAGCAGGAGTTCGCGCTGGCGCTTGAACAGGGCTTCGTCGGCATCGGGCAGCGGATAGACCGCGCCGCCGATGCGGTGCAGGATGTTCTTGCCTTCCCAATTGCCTTCTCGTCGCACGTTGTAGACCTGCTTGAAACGCTGGGAGAACGTGCCGGCGAGAGCGGCGTCGATTTCCGGTTCGGTCCAGACGTAATATTTGCCTTCTTCGCCTTCGGAATCGGCATCGAAGCTGGAGGCGAACGCATCGCCCACCTTCATGTCGCGCAGCACCCATGAGATCGTTTCGTCGATGCGGTCGCGATAGAGCGGGTTTCTGTTGTGCTGCCAGACAAGGGTCAGCACATCGACGAGCTGCGCATTGTCATAGAGCATCTTTTCGAAATGCGGGATCAGCCAGCGCTCGTCGGTCGCATATCGTGCGAAGCCGCCGCCTATGTGATCGTAGATGCCGCCCATGCACATATTGTCGAGCGAGGTCTGCACGACCTGGAAGAATTGTGCGGCACCCGTGCGCAAGTAACCGCGCCACAGAAGCTCAAGCGAGGTGGTGGTCGGGAATTTCGGCGCGCCGACCGGGCCGCCGTAGAAGATGTCGAAACGCTGGGCGATATGGATGGCCGACATATCGAGCACGAGCGGGTTGAGATCGCCGCGCATGTCGCGCGCCCAGATGTTGGCGAGCGTCTGCTGCACGCGGGCGATGTTGTTGGCGACGGGTTCGGGCTGTTCGCGATAGATGCGCGAGACTTCTTCGAGCACGCGCTTGAAGGCGGGCTGGCCGAAGCGTTCTTCCTTCGGAAAGTAGGTGCCGGGGAAGAAGGGCTCGCCGCGCGGCGTGAGGAACATGGTGAGCGGCCAGCCGCCCTGGGTGCCCATGCTCTGGGCCGCTGTCTGATAGAGCAGGTCAATATCGGGGCGTTCCTCGCGGTCGACCTTCACGTTGATGAAAAGCTCGTTCATCATCGCCGCCGTTTCCGGATCGGCGAAGCTTTCGTGGTTCATCACATGGCACCAGTGACACGCCGTGTAGCCCACCGAGAGCAGGATCGGCTTGTTCTCAGCTTCGGCAGCGGCAAACGCGTCGGCCCCCCAGGGGCGCCAGTGCACGGGATTGTCCGCATGCAGCAAAAGGTAAGGGCTGGTTTCCGTGGCGAGTTGGTTCTGGCTCATGAAAGCTTTCCGTTAATTCCCCCGCCGGCCGTTTGTTGCGATATGTTCTTGAGGCCGGGCCGCACCTTTACGCGGGGGCGCCGCCTCTCACAAGCGCGCGAAGAATCGCAGGATTATGCCCATGAAAATGCACGTTGAACTCGACATGACCCCCGAAGAAGCCCGCCGGATGATGGGCCTGCCCGACGTTTCGGCCATGCAGGACAAGATGCTGGCAGAGATGGAACGCCGGATGAAGGCGGCCATCGATACCTCCGACCCCGAAGCGATGATGCGCGCCTGGATGCCGATGGGCGGCCAGGCCTTCGAGCAGTTCCAGAAATTCCTTTGGGACAGCGCCAAGGCCGCGACCGGCATGAAAAAGGACACGAAATAGAGGGTGGCGCGCGCCGATACGATTTTCGCGCTCTCCACCGCGCCGGGACGAAGCGGGGTGGCGATCATCCGTGTTTCGGGGCCTGAGGCGGGTGCGTCCCTTGAATCCCTGACCGGCGAACCGAAGCCCGCGGCACGATTGGCGACGCTGCGGCGGTTCCGCGATGCTGCGGGCGAGATCGACAGGGGGCTGGCGCTGTGGTTCGAAGGGCCGGCCAGCTTCACCGGTGAGGATAGCGCCGAATTTCACATTCATGGTGGGCGGGCCATCATCGACGCCATGCTGCAGGTGCTTTCGCAGCAAAAGGGATTGCGGCCCGCCGAACCGGGAGAGTTCACGCGGCGCGCAGTCGAGAACGGCAAGCTCGATCTGACCCGCGCGGAAGCCTTGGCCGATCTGATCGATGCCGAAACCGAAGGCCAGAGAAGGCAGGCGTTCCGGCAATATGAGGGGGCACTTTATGAACTTTACGAGGCCTGGCGGACCCGGCTGATCGCGGCCGCCGCCTGGGCGGAAGCGGCCATCGACTTTGCGGACGAAGAAATCCCGGAAGACGTTTTCGGCCGCGCCCGAGCGGCGATCGGGGAAATTACCCAGGAAGTTCAAAGCTATCTATCGGACCGACATAGGGGCGAGTTGGTCCGGGATGGCATGCATATAACAGTGATCGGAGAACCAAACGCCGGTAAGAGTTCTTTGGTCAACGCATTGGCCAAACGCGACGTGGCCATCGTCTCGGAGACGGCGGGCACGACCCGGGATGTGATCGAGGTGCATCTCAATCTGGGCGGCTATCTCGTCATTCTCGCCGATACGGCGGGCTTGCGGGAGACCTCGGATGCTATCGAAAGCGAAGGCGTGCGCCGCGCGCTCGCCCGGGCGGAAGCCGCGGATCTGGTGGTTTTGCTGCAGGATGGGACTGCAGCAAAAGGTGCAGCATTTTCCGGTGCCGACCTCGTGGTGTGGAACAAGGCCGACCTGCCCTGGCCTGCCCCGCATGACGGTTTGCGTCTGTCTTTGAAGACCGGCGAAGGGCTCGATGCCTTGGTCGTGGCATTGACCGGGATGGTCGCGCAAAAACTGGAAGCCCGCGGCGAAGCCCCGCCGATCACCCGCGCGCGCCATCGCCATGCGCTCGAGGAAGCCGTCGCTGCACTCGCCCGCGCGGAAGCCGCGAGCGAACCCGAACTGATGGCCGAAGACATCCGCCTCGCCTTGCGCGCCATCGGCCGGATCACCGGCAAGGTGGATGTGGAAGACCTGCTAGACGTGATCTTCCGCGATTTCTGCATCGGAAAATGAGCCGGTGGTCATCGCCGCTTCACCCCTATAAGAAGGCGCGCGAATTCGGCAGGTTTCCATGGCGAACGGTGTTGTTGCGCTGATCGATTACGGCTCGGGCAATTTGCGCTCGGCGGAGAAGGCGCTTGTGCGCGCCGCCCGCGAAAGCGCGACCGGGCATGAGATCGTCGTCACCGACAAACCGGATGTGGTGGCCGGTGCCGAGCGCATCGTGCTGCCGGGCGTGGGCGCGTTTGCCGATTGCATGAACGGCCTTTCGAAGCTGCCCGGCATGATCGAGGCGCTGAACGACACGGTGATCGGCAGGGGGCGACCGTTCCTTGGCATCTGTGTGGGGATGCAGTTGATGGCGCGCGTGGGCCGCGAGTTCGGCGATACGCCGGGGCTTGGCTGGATCGACGGCGAAGTTGTGCGGCTGACGCCTTCGGATGCCTCGCTCAAGATTCCGCATATGGGATGGAATGCGCTGGAGATTTTGCAGCCGCATCCGATCACGGAAAATATTGCGACGGGTGCGCATGCCTATTTCGTGCATTCCTTCGAGATGCGCACGCCCAAGCACGTTATCGCGCGCACCGATTATGGCGGGCCTGTCACCGCGATTGTGGGGCGGGACAATATCGTCGGGACGCAATTCCATCCCGAAAAGAGCCAGGCGGTTGGTTTGGCGTTGCTCGGCAATTTTTTGAAGTGGCGGCCATGATCCTGTTTCCTGCCATCGATCTGAAAGATGGTCAGTGCGTGCGGCTGAAGCGCGGCGCGATGGATGAGGCGACGGTGTTCAACGACAGCCCGGCAGCGCAAGCGCGCGCATTTGCGGACGCCGGTTTCGAATGGCTGCATTGCGTCGATCTGAACGGCGCGTTCGAAGGGCGTTCGGTGAATGCGGATGCCATTCGCGCGATACGCGGCGCGATCGGCCTGCCGATCCAGTTGGGTGGCGGGTTGCGCGACATGGCGGGAATCGAAAGTTGGCTCGATGCCGGCATCACGCGCGTGATCCTTGGCACGGCAGCGTTGCGCAATCCGGCGCTGGTGAAGGAAGCCGCGAGCGCGCATCCAAATCGTATCGCTGTCGGCATCGATGCGCGCGACGGCAAAGTTGCGGTGGAAGGCTGGGCGGAGACATCGACGCTCGACGCTGCCGATTTGGCGCGGCGGTTTGAAGATGCAGGCGTGGCCGCGATCATCTTCACCGACATCGCACGCGACGGCATGTTGCAGGGCGTGAACGTGGAGGCTACGGCCGCGCTTTCGCGCGCGGTGCGGATTCCGGTGATCGCGTCTGGCGGCGTGGCGAGCAACGCGGACATCGAGGCGTTGGTGTCCGCGAAAGCGCCGAACATCCAGGGTGTGGTGATCGGGCGTGCGCTCTACGACGGGCGGATAGATGTGGCCGCGGCGTTGAAGCTGGCGAAGTGATTCCCACTTACCTCCCCTTTACGGGGAGGTCGGGCGCGTGCATCTGCACGCGACCGGGTGGGGCCTCCAGCGAGGCTCGCTTCACCATTCCCCACCCGCCGCGCTGTCGCGCGTCGACCTCCCCGCATTGGGGGAGGTAAGTGGAGTCAGCTCCGGCTCAGTCTCCGGCAGACTTCGTCCAGTTGTTCGAGGGTCTTGTAGCGGACCTTCAGATCGCCGCCTTTCTTGCCGCGGTCGTGGATTTCGACCTGCAGGCCGAGGACATCCGACAGGCGCTTCTCTAATGCCAGCGTGTCAGGATCTTTTTCGAAGCCCTTCTTTTCAATGGCTTTCTTGACTTGGTCCGAACGCCGTTCGGCCTGACGAACATTGAGTTCGGCTTCGATTATAGCCTTGGCGCGGGCCTCTGCATCCGGCACCCCGATAAGGGTGCGGGCGTGGCCGGCGGTGAGCCTGCCGTCGCGCAGCATGGCTTGCACCGGCTCGGGCAGTTTCAGGAGGCGAAGCGTGTTGGCCACGTGGCTGCGGCTTTTGCCGACTTCCTTGGCGATCTGTTCCTGGGTGTAGGTGAAACGGCCGATCAGTTCCTGATAGGCGGCAGCTTCTTCAATCGCATTTAGGTCTGCACGTTGGACGTTTTCGACGATGGCGAGTTCGAGCGCTTCGCCATCGCTGAGCTCGCGCACCACGACGGGGACATCGTGCAGCTTGGCCCGCTGGGCGGCGCGCCAGCGACGTTCGCCGGCCACGATCTCGAAACTGTCGCTTGCGCCTTTGACCGGGCGCACGAGGATTGGCTGCAGCACGCCCTTTTCGCGGATCGAATTGGCGAGATCTTCGAGATCGGTTTCTGCGAAATTCTTGCGCGGCTGGTTCGGATTCGGTTTGAGGAACGCGATGGGAAGCGTGCGCGCGCTATTGGGTTCGGCGCGCGCAGGCGCGATATCGTCGCCAATCAATGCGGAAAGCCCGCGTCCCAATCCCGACCGCTTCTCCGCCATCATGCTGCTTCTCGTGCCTGTTCGCGCTGGATGAGTTCGCCGGCGAGTTTGATGTAGGCCTGGCTGCCGGGACATTTGAGATCGTAGATCAGCGCGGGCAAGCCATGGCTCGGCGCTTCGGAAACGCGCACATTGCGCGGAATGACGGTTTTATAGACCTTTTCGCCCATATGCGTGCGCACATCGGCCGCCACCATATCCGACAATTTGTTGCGCTTGTCGTACATGGTGAGCACGATGCCCTGCACTTCCAATTGCGGGTTCAGCCCTGCGCGCACGCGTTCGATGGTCTTGAGCAATTGCGTGAGACCTTCGAGCGCGAAGAATTCGCATTGCAGCGGCACGAGCACGGCATCGGCGGCCGCCATCGCATTGACGGTGAGCAGCGTGAGCGACGGCGGGCAATCGATCAGCACATAGGAGAAGTTCTGTTCATTGCTTTGCGCGAATTGTTCGAGCGCATCTTTCAGGCGGTAATTGCGCCGTTCCATCTCGATCAGTTCGAGTTCGGCGCCGGAGAGATCGACGGTCGCGGGCACGATGGAAAGCCGCGGAACTTTGGTTGGCGTCACCGCATCGGCAAGCGGCGCACCGCCCAGAAGCACGTCGTAGATCGTGACCTTGCGGTCGGCGCGGTCGATGCCCAATCCGGTGGAGGCGTTGCCTTGCGGGTCGATGTCGATCAGCAAGGTCGGTTTGCCGATGGCGGCGAGTGCGGTCGCCAGATTGATCGCGGTCGTGGTCTTGCCCACGCCGCCCTTCTGGTTGGCGACCACCATCACGCGCGGGCGACGGGCGTTAGGCTGTGCCAAGCGGGCGACCAGATTGGACATGGGCGAGCTTTCGAATCTCCAGAATCGTGCCGGGGCCCGATTGGGAGGGATGCTTGAGAACCTCCATCTTCCAAGATTTTGTGGCTTCTTTCAATTCTGCCTCAACATCTTGACCTTTTAGGAACAAATTCACGGCATCTGGCTTCTGAAAGCGGCTGGTATAAGTCAGCAGGAGGTCGAGCGGGGCACAGGCCCTCGCCGTGACGGCATCAAAGCCTTCCCTTTGGCCGGCTTCAATCCGCGTATTGCGAATATCCACCTCTACCTGCAATGCGCGGGCGGCTTCAGCCAGAAATCGGCATTTTTTGGTCGTGGCTTCGATGAGCGAGACTTTTACGTCCGGCCGCAAGATAGCCAGAACGAGTGCCGGGAACCCTGCCCCACTTCCCAGATCAATCAATGTTTTGAGGGAGTTGGGCAGTAGCGGCGCCAATTGGGCGCTATCCCAGACATGGCGGCGCCAGACGTCTTCCAACGAGGATTTGGAGACCATGTTCTGGCGGGCATTCCACTCCACAAGCAGGGCCACATAGGCTTCCAGACGCTGGAGTGTTTCACGTGAAACATTGGCGGCGGCCGCGAACTCGGCGGGCCCGAAGGGATCAGGCAACAGCCCGCTCCTTGCCGCGCGCCCGGACATGGGCCAGCACAAGCGTCAAAGCGGCCGGGGTCACGCCGTCGATCCGGGCAGCCTGCCCCAAGGTTGTCGGGCGGATGCGGCTCAGCTTTTGGACCGCCTCGGTCGAAAGGCCGTGCACCTGCGTGTAATCGAGGTCTAGCGGAAGATTGCGGGCCTCATCGCGGCGGAAGGCCACGATGTCGGCTTCCTGACGGTCCATATAACCGGCGTAACGGGCGTCGATCTCAAGCTGTTCGACGATGGCGGGAGAAATGCCGCCCAATTCCGGCCAAATGCGGGTGACTTGGGCGAAATCGATCCCCGGCAGGCTCATCAGATCGAGGGCCGAGCGGCGCACGCCATCGAGGCGGAGGTGAAGGCCAAATTTCTGGGCTTCGTTCGGCGTGATGGTGAGCCCGTGCACCTTCACTCTGGCATCCGCCAGAGCCTCAGACTTCAGGGCGAATGCCCTGCTCCGCTCCGTACCCACACATCCGGCCGCCTCACCTAGTGCGGTCAGACGCTGATCGGCATTGTCGGCTCGCAGGCTCAGGCGGTATTCGGCCCGGGAAGTGAACATCCGATAGGGCTCGCTGACGCCCTTGGTCACCAGGTCGTCGATCATCACGCCGATATAAGCAGCCGCGCGATCCAGAATGATGGATTCGCTGCCGCCAGCGGCGCGGGCCGCATTCAGCCCGGCCATCAAGCCCTGGGCGGCGGCTTCTTCATAACCGGTGGTGCCGTTGATCTGGCCCGCAAGGTAGAGACCGGGCACCCGCTTGACCTCCAGCGAGGGCTTCAGCTCGCGCGGGTCTACATAGTCGTATTCGATGGCATAGCCGGGGCGCAGGACGCGCACCTTCTCCAATCCCGGAATGGTGGCCAGAAGCGCGTGCTGTACGTCCTCCGGCAGCGAGGTGGAGATGCCGTTGGGATAGACGGTGTCGTCATCAAGCCCTTCCGGCTCCAGGAAGATCTGGTGGCTGTCGCGGGCGGCGAAGCGTACGACCTTGTCCTCGATGGAGGGGCAATAGCGCGGGCCGGTGCTTTCGATCTGGCCGGAATACATGGGCGCGCGGTCCAGATTGGCCCGGATGATGGCGTGGGTGGCCTCGGTTGTGCGCGTGATGTGGCAGGCGATCTGGGGCGTTTCGATGCGCGGGGTCAGGAATGAGAACGGGGTTGGCGGATCGTCGCCGGCTTGGCTGTCGAGCGAGGCCCAGTCGATGGTCTTGCCGTCCAGCCGCGGTGGTGTGCCGGTTTTCAACCGGCCCATGGCAAGGCCGGAGCCATACAGAGTCTTTGAAAGGCCTACAGATGGCGCTTCTACATTGCCGTCGGCAATCGATTCGCCTCTGGCTGAGGCACGGCCCGCCGGGATTTTCTTTTCACCGATATGGATGAGGCCGCGCAGGAAGGTGCCGGTGGTCAGAACCACTGTGCCCGCTGTGATTTCCTCGCCTTCAGCCGTGATGACGCCTGCGACCCTGCCGTTCCTGAAGATCAGGTCTTCGGCTGCGGAAGCGCGGGTATCGAGCTTTTCGACCTCTTCCAAGGCCTTCTGCATCGCGCGCTTGTAGAGCTTACGGTCTGCCTGAGCGCGGGGACCGCGCACCGCCGGACCCTTGCGCCGATTGAGTACGCGAAACTGGATGCCGCCGGCGTCAGCAACGCGGCCCATCAAGCCATCGAGCGCGTCGATTTCGCGGACCAGATGGCCCTTGCCCACCCCGCCGATGGCAGGATTGCAGGACATTTCGCCGATGGTATCGCGCTTGTGCGTGAGCAGAAGGGTGCGCGCGCCGGTGCGGGCCGAAGCCGCCGCTGCCTCGCACCCCGCATGCCCGCCGCCAATGACGATCACGTCGTAGCTCATGGCGGGGTCGTTTAGGCGGGAAGCCGCGGCTTCGCAAGGTGCTGATGTTTCACGTGAAACAGATGTCCTCATCTATGCTGCACTGCAGCATAGATGGATCGAGCTATTTTCCTATGAGGGCACGAAATTCCGTATTGCTGATCGCGGTATGAATTAATCGCTGAACGGCAGGGGTCAATGCATTCGAGACGTTCGCGCACGCAATGTCTGCGACGAACCCGCTATCAAAACTATAGCTTGAGTTTGCGACGATTGTTTTTCCGTTGGCGGGGTTGGCCAATTGTAGCGAAAAATCCCAATGCCCTTGTGTGAGCGCTTCCATCGATGAGAAGCTCGCGGACTGCAAAGTCGCCGCGAGATTTACTGTCGAGGGATCATCAGAATAAAGACCAGCGAACTTGAGTTCGTCGTTGAAAGAATCCTTGACGAATTCCGCGATCGGTCGATTGCCTGAAGTCTTTATTGGGCCAACCAATCTGCAATTGCTATCGAACTTACTCTGGTCGGTGATCGATCCGATGCGGACTTTTACACCTTCGATCTTGCGCAGTTCAAAGGTGTTATCGCCGTAATTCGAATAAGTGGCTGGCTGCATGGTTTCACATGCGCTTAAGCCCAGTGCGAGCAATCCCGCCGCAAAAATGGCAACAAATTTGGGTTGCATAAAATCCCCCCTACCCGAATTCCGAGTAAGGTAAAATCAAACCTGTTGTTAAGGCAAGCCTCGAATGAGCCGACAAAAGCCGGCTTTAGTTCTCGTCCATCTTCAGGGCGGCGATGAAGGCTTCCTGGGGGATTTCTACTTTGCCGAACTGGCGCATCTTTTTCTTGCCCTCTTTTTGTTTGTCGAGGAGCTTGCGTTTGCGGGAGATGTCGCCGCCGTAGCATTTGGCGGTGACGTCCTTGCGTAGTGCGCTGATGGTTTCGCGCGCGATGATCTTGCCGCCGATGGCCGCCTGGATGGGAATCTGGAACAGGTGGCGCGGGATCAGTTCTTTGAGCTTCTCGCACATCACCCGGCCACGGCTTTCGGCGCGGGAGCGGTTGACGATGATGGACAGCGCGTCCACCGGATCGCCATTGACGAGGATCGACATTTTCACGAGATCGCCCTCCTCGTAACCCTCGATGTGATAGTCGAAGCTGGCGTAACCGCGACTGACCGATTTCAGGCGGTCGTAGAAATCGAACACCACTTCGTTGAGCGGCAGTTTGTAGATCAGCATCGCGCGCGCGCCGGCATAGGTGAGCTCGACCTGGCTGCCCCGGCGGTCCTCGCAAAGCTTGAGCACCGAACCCAGATAATCGTCGGGCACGAAGATGGTGGCCTTGATCCAAGGTTCTTCGATGAATTTGATCCGCGTCACATCGGGCATGTCGGCGGGGTTGTGCAGCTCTTTCATCGTGCCGTCGTTCATGTGCAGACGGTAAATGACGCTGGGGGCGGTGGTGATGAGATCGAGATTGAATTCGCGTTCGAGGCGCTCGCGGATGATTTCGAGATGCAGAAGGCCGAGGAATCCACAACGGAAACCGAAACCCAAGGCGGCGGAGGATTCGGTTTCGTAGGTGAAGCTCGCATCGTTCAGATGCAGTTTTGACAGGGCTTCGCGCAAATCTTCGAATTGCGCGGCATCGACCGGAAAGAGGCCGCAGAACACCACCTGCTGTGCTGGCTTGAAACCGGCAAGCGGGGTTTCGGTGCCCTTGCGCTCGTCGGTGATGGTGTCGCCCACTTGCGTGTCGGCGACTTCCTTGATTGCGGCAGTGAAGAAACCAACCTCGCCGGGGCCTAGCTTTTCGACCATCACCTGTTTGGGCGTGAACACACCGACGCGTTCGAGCTGATAGACGGCGTTGGACGCCATCATGCGGATCTTCTGGCCGCGCTTGAGTTCGCCATCGACGATGCGCACCAGAACGACGACGCCCAGATACGTGTCGTACCAACTGTCGACCAGCAGCGCCTTGAGCGGCGCGTTGGCATTGCCCTTGGGCGCCGGCAGGCGCTTGACGATGGCTTCGAGCACGCCTTCGATGTTGAGGCCGGTCTTGGCGGAGATCGGAATGGCTTCCGACGCGTCGATGCCGATCACGTCCTCGATCTGCTGGCGCACGCGTTCGGGCTCGGCGGCGGGCAGATCGACCTTGTTGAGAACCGGCACGATTTCGAGATTGGCGTCGATCGCCTGATAGACATTGGCGAGCGTCTGGGCTTCCACGCCCTGACTCGCATCCACCACCAGAAGTGCGCCTTCGCAGGCGGCCAGACAGCGGGAGACTTCATAGGCGAAGTCCACATGGCCAGGAGTGTCCATCAGGTTGAGGATGTAGGTCTCGCCATCCTGCGCCTTGTATTCCAGGCGCACGGTCTGGGCCTTGATGGTGATGCCGCGTTCGCGCTCGATATCCATGGAGTCGAGCACCTGGTCCTTCATCTCGCGCGTCGAAAGCCCGCCCGTCACCTGGATCAGGCGGTCGGCGAGCGTCGATTTTCCATGGTCGATATGGGCAACGATGGAAAAATTGCGGATTTTGGTCAGGTCGGTCATGCGATTCTTTGATGGCCTACCGCTTCGCTGCTTGAGGCCGGGGCGGGTTCATAGCTGCGGAGGTTAGCCCCGTCCAGCCGCCGACCCACGCAACTGCCGCAATGCGCCAAAGAGCGGCAAAAACGCCGCGATTTCCGCAACAACCGAAACGGTCACCAGCGCTGGAATAGACAAATCGTACAATGCGCCCTGCACCGCGCTGCCCGCGAACCAGGCGATGCCGAAGATGGCGGTGAAGATGCCATAAGCGCGGGGACGTTCCCGTTCCGACACCATCTTCGCCACAGCAGCCGACATGACGGCTTCATGTACGCCCAGCGACAGGCCCCAGAGCAGGGCACCGGCCAATGCGAGCCAGAACCCGCCGAGGAATCCGAACGGCACCACAGAGATGCCCAGAAGTATGCCGGGGACCAGGACGGAAAGCCCCCGCGCATCGAACCAGCGCCCGAACAACAGCGATCCAAGCCCTGCTGCGCCCATTGCGGCGGCATAAAACAAGGGCACGTAGCTTTGGCCGACGATGTGGCTTTTTTCGAAATGAAAAGCGATGAGCGGAAAATCGGCAAAGCCGAAGCCGACAAGCGCGGTGGCCGCCGCATAGAGCCAGAAGGCTCTGGAGAGCGTGCCGTTGGTTGCTTCATTACCCGCCGGGGCGATGTGGCCTGCAAATCCGAAACGGACGCGCACGACGAAAAGACTCAACAAGGTAAGCGCGGCGGGAACGCCGAGCCACGCAAACGCGGCCCGATAGTCGTGATGCAGCCAGAGAATGAGTGAGGCGATCAGCGGGCCCGCGATGGCGCCGGTCTGATCGAGTGCTTCGTGCAAACCGAACGCCCAGCCATGGCCGATCTTGTCGCCCGCGCGCGCCAGCATCACGTCGCGCGGCGGATTGCGCATCGCCTTGCCTGCGCGTTCGATGACGATCAGAAGTGCGGCCATCCACCACGATCCGGCGAGTGCAAGAAGCGGAACGGCCGCCATTTGGATGACGTAGCCGAACAAGGTGATCGGCCAATAGGCGCGTGTCTTCTGTGCGAGCGCGCCGGAGAACAGTCGCAGCAGATAACCTGCGAGTTCGCCCGAACCCGCGATGATGCCGACCGCCGCTCCGCTTGCGCCAAGTGTCGCCAGAAACGGACCGGAGATACCGCGCATGCCTTCATAGGCAGCATCGGCAAAAAGACTCACGATGCCGAAAGCGACGACGAAGGCGAGACCGGACTTCCTGTCGAATGTCTGAGCGGTCATCGCGTCTCTCACATGCGAAGGGTTGCGCCTGTTGCTTTGGTCACCGCCGCCACGATCTTTTGCGCGATGGCTTCGATCTCGGCGTCAGTGAGCGTCTTATCCTTGGGCTGCAAGCGCAATGTGATGGCGAGCGATTTCTTGCCTTCGGGCACGCCCTTGCCTTCGTAGACGTCGAAGACGTTTGCGGATTCGATCAGGTTGCGGTCCACGCCTTTGGCTGCTTTCAACAGATCTTCCGCGGCGACGTTTGCATCCACCAAGAATGCGAAATCGCGGTCCACCGGTTGGTATGGGGACGGCGTGAATTGCGAACGCGCCTTGCCTTTGGATTTCGGTTCGGGGATCGCATCGAGATTGACCTCGAACGCGACGACCGGGCCTTTGAGATCGAAGGCGGCAAGAATTTTCGGATGGAGCTCGCCGAAGGTCGCCAGTGCTTTGGGACCAAGTGCAAGCGTTCCTGAACGGCCGGGGTGATACCAGGCAGGCGCGCCGGGTTTGACGGGCGCCGTCATCGCCGAACCCATCGCGGATTCGAGAATGTGCAGCATGTCGGACTTGGTATCGAAGACGTCGGCGCTGTGGGTCGATTTCATCCAGTCGCGCGCACCGGCACCCGTGCGAACGCCGGCGGCAATGGTTGTCTGTGCGCCGGCGGCTCCACTTTCGAACTGGGCACCGATTTCGAACAGCATCTGATCGGAGAAACCGCGTGCCTGATTGCGGGCAGCCGCGGCCAGCAAAGAGGGAAGGATGCTGGGGCGCAGCGCATCCATGTCGGACGCGATCGGGTTTTCGATCTGGCGTCCGTTGTCGCCGCCGCCGAACAATTTGGCGTGGGCACGCGGAATGAAGGAGTAGGAGATCGTTTCGTTAAAGCCGCGCGCGGCGAGCGCGCGGCGCACCGTGCGCACACGGCGCTGCGCCGTGGTGAGCGTGGGATGGGCGACGGCAGAAGGACGCGACATCGGTGCCGACGGCACTTTGTTGAGGCCGTAGATGCGCACCACTTCTTCCACCAGATCGGCGGGGCCGGACACGTCGCTGCGCCAGGACGGCGTAGTGACCTTCAGCGTTTCGCCCTCTTCGATATCGAAGCCGAGATTGGAAAGGATGTCGGCAATTTCGTTCGCGGGCACATCGAGGCCACCGAGGCGTTTCACGGTCGCGGGATCGAAGTCGATGACTTTACGCAGATCGGGCGGCGTGCCTGCCACGACGATGTCCGAAGGCTCGCCGCCGCACCATTCCAGAATGAGCTTGGTAGCGAGTTCGAGGCCAGGCAGAACGAAATCGGGATCGACGCCGCGCTCGAAGCGATAACGCGCATCCGACACGATGCCGAGCTTGCGGCCAGTGGCGGCGGTGCGGGCGGGATCGAACCATGCCGATTCCACGAAGACATTGGTGGTGGTTTCGGTGCAGCCTGTGTCTTCGCCGCCCATCACGCCTGCGATGCCGCGGGCGACGTGATCGTCGGCAATAACCGTCATGGTAGAATCGAGGGCGTAGGTTTTGCCGTCAAGCGCCAGAAGCTGTTCGCCGTCTTTGGCGAGACGCGCCTGCAGATTGCCTTGCAGCTTGTCCGCATCGAAGACGTGCAGCGGACGGCCGCGGTCATGCGCGATCAGATTGGTCACATCGACCAACGCCGAGATTGGACGCAGGCCCACGGATTTCAGCTTGTCCTGCACCCATTTGGGCGAGGGACCGTTCTTCACATTGCGGATGTAGCGGCCAGCGAAAACAGGGCAGGCATCTTTCGCATCGTCCGGGAAATTGAGCGCGATGGATTTGGGGCTTTTGAATTTGCCCTCGACGATCTCGACACGGCCATCTTTCAACGTGCCAAGACCAGAAGCTGCCAGATCGCGCGCGGTGCCGAAGGCACTTGCCGCATCGCCGCGATTGGGCGTGATGGCAATATCGATCACCGGGTCGGTGAGACCGAGGGCTTCGGCGGCAGGACTACCCACTTTCGCGGTCTCGGGAAGTTCGATGATGCCGTTGTGTTCGTCGGAAAGAAGAAGCTCGCGTTCCGAACAAAGCATGCCGCGCGATTCCACGCCGCGAACGGTGCCGACCTTTAGCACTTCGTTGCTCGCGGGGATCACCGTGCCGGGGCGGGCGAACACGCCTTTCATGCCGGTGTGCGCGTTGGGTGCGCCGCAGACGACCTGAATGGCCGCGCCTTCGCCCACATCGACCATGCAGAGCTTCAGCTTGTCGGCATTGGGATGTTTCTCGGCGGAGACGACGTAGCCGACGATGAAATCCTTCAGCCGTGCGCCCGCATCTTCCACCGATTCCACTTCGAGGCCGATGGAGGTGAGCTTGTCGGCCACCGTTGCCGCATCAGCATCGGTATCGAGATGGTCCTTGATCCAGGACAGCGTGAATTTCATCGCGACAGCCCCCCGTCGAGGGTGGGGATGTCGAGGGCGGCGAAGCCATAGTGGCGCAACCAGCGCAGATCGGATTCGAACATCGCGCGAAGATCGGGGATGCCGTATTTCAGCATCGCCAGCCGGTCGAGGCCGCCGCCGAACGCATAGCCCTGATAGATGTTGGGATCGAGGCCGCACATTTCGAGCACGCGCGGATGCACCATGCCGGAGCCTGCGAATTCCAGCCAGTCGTTGCCGGTGCCGAATTTGATCTGGCCGCCGGAACGGTCGCAGCGGATATCCCATTCCACGCTCGGTTCGGTGAAGGGAAAGAAGCTCGGCCGCGCGCGCATTTCGACGTTGTCGATCTCGAAGAACGCCTTGGCGAATTCTTCCATCACCCATTTCAGATGGCCGAGATGGGTTTCACGGTCGATCACCAGTCCTTCGAATTGGTGGAACATTGGTGTGTGCGTGGCGTCCGAGTCCACGCGATAGGTTCTGCCTGGCGCGATGATGCGGATCGGCGGCTTCTGCTTGAGCATGGTGCGCACTTGCACCGGCGAGGTGTGGGTGCGCAGGACATTGCGCATCTTTTCATGGCCTACCGCTTCGCTGCTTGAGGCCGAACCGTCGGCTTGCGGCGCGACATAGAAGGTGTCGTGCATTTCGCGCGCGGGATGGCCGGGGGGCATGTTGAGCTTGGTGAAATTGTAATCGTCGGATTCGACATCCGGGCCTTCGGCGATGGCGAAACCGAGATCGGCGAAGATCGCCGTCACTTCATCGAGCACCTGGCTCACGGGGTGGATGCTGCCGCGCGGTTCGGGGCGGGCAGGCAAGGTGATGTCGATGCGTTCGGCGGCGAGGCGTGTGTTCAATGCCTCGTCGGCGAGTGCGGATTTGCGCGCGGTAAGCGCTTCGCTCACCCGATCGCGCAAACCGTTGATCAGCGGGCCCTGAACTTTGCGCTCGTTGGGCGAGAGGCCGCCCAACGTCTTCAGAAGGTCGCTGACGCTGCCCTTCTTGCCGAGTGCGGACACGCGCACCTGTTCGAGCGCAGCTTCATCGCGCGCGGCTTCGATGGCAGTCGCGATCTCGCGCTCAAGGCCTGAAATGTCGGTCATCTGAATCCCCAGTCGGAACGGCGTGATATAGGCCCCGGCAGATTTGCCAAGGCCTGCTGCTCCGATGGAGAGGATGTACCGTTAGGCGGAAGCCTGATCCACCAGAGCCTTGAAGGCGGCGGGCTCATGGATGGCGAGGTCCGACAGAACCTTGCGGTCGATGTCGATACCGGCCTTCGCGAGCCCGCTGATAAATCGGCTATAGGTGACGCCATGTTCGCGGCAGGCAGCGTTGATCCGCTGGATCCAAAGGGCGCGGAAATTCCGCTTCTTCAGCTTGCGGCCGATATAGTTGTGCTGCAGCGAACGATCGACCGCGGCATTGGCCGAGGTGATGTTGTTCTTGCGGCGGCCGTAGAAGCCCTTGGCCTGCTTGAACACTTTCTTGCGGCGGGCGTGGCTCGGTACGGCGCGTGGGGCACGTGACATGGTTCAGCCCTCCCTCAACCGTTCGGCATCCAGCGCTTGACGCGCTGGGTTTCGGATTCGGACAGCACCGAGGTGCCCTTCAGCTCGCGCAAGGAGCGGGAGGATTTGCGGATCAGCCGGTGGCGATGGTTCGCCTGGCCGGTCTTGATCTTGCCGCTCGCGGTGAATTTGAAGCGCTTTTTGGCGCCCGATTTC
>Ga0335070_10000108_pt1 | contig 94091 bp, 71 predicted proteins | sample Lox_Sample_13_FD_206722 | JGI IMG/M metagenome (GOLD analysis project Ga0335070, IMG submission 206722) | Soil microbial communities from Loxahatchee National Wildlife Refuge, Florida, United States - Lox_Sample_1.3 | ecosystem: Environmental > Terrestrial > Soil > Wetlands | place: USA... | reverse complement strand
AGTGCCGACACGGAAACTGTCTCAATGAAGGGGTTCACCCCAAAAAAATGTAGACGATTTTGTAGCTCCGAAAGCACCCGACTTCAACAGAGATCAACAGAATTCAACAAGCGGGCCGCAACAGGTTCAACAACAATCACTTGGAATCAACAGAATTCTACAGATTCCAATAAGGTCTGGAATCTGGTTCGGGAACAGAGGGTCGATTTGCTGCACTCCATTCGTTCCAATCATTTGTTTTCAACCGCTTAGCTCCAAAACACAATCCTCAAGACCGACCCACTTGATTTCCTGGCCCAGGTGGTCGGGTGGCCTCAACCCGCATAAATAGCGAAGTGCTCGCCTTCAGCATCGTGCGTTCGCTGTTACAAAATCGTCTACAGTGCTCAAATGGGTTTCAAAGCGAGGGTCGGAAGTAACAGACTTGGAAGGAATAATGTGGGCGTGTGCTGAGTCGAGCACCTGGGGTTACACCAGGGGCTTGAATTCGAACGTCGAAGAACCCGTCCTTCATTTATCGAGCTTGGGCGGCGCGGCAACCGTCTTTTCGCGGATCGCTCGGATTGCCGCGTGCGACGTGTAGGGAATGTGCAAGAAATCGTGATATCTAATCGCCAGATCGACAACGATCTGCTCTGGAATCTCCGAGCATGATTTTGGAAGAGTTATGTATGGATTTATTAAAGTCATTCCTCCACCGGGAATTTCACCAAGCCGGCCAAAATTATCCATCTGTGTTTTCCCTGTGTCGCGAAGCGCTTTGTTGCAGTCGTCCTGATCCTTTTGTAGGCGGCTCGAAAGTGCAACGGCATCGATTTCGGTAATGGTGGCATCGAGCTTTCCTTTGTTCATAATCGTAATCCAGATCGGGACATGCGGATCGCCAGTCGTGGGCAGGGATGTACCTGGATTAGACACCACAAGAGCAGGCATCACTTGAACGTGGTTATCGATGAAGCTGAAGCCGCTCACGAACAGCGCGAGTGTGCTAATTGCTAGTGTGAGGCGTTCATTCTTTGTCATCTTGCTCTCGGATTACGCCAAATCGATCGGGCAGTTTCGGTGATTGGGAATTACCAGTCCTTGTATTTGGTGCCGTCCAAAGCTGTGCCTTGCGATTTGCTATGGATGTCAAATACGTTTTGTTCACCCCATGAGTCCGAAGTGGGGTCGTCTTGCATGGATCTCATTCCCCATTCGTCCTTGCCCGTCATTGGGTCTATTGGAATTCTGCGCAAAAACCTGATTTTCTTTCCTCCGACATCCACCCCCTTCACCAGGGTATCGAGATCAGGGGGATACCCCTCGCTACCGGCTTTTATCTGAAACGAACCACGGTCGGCGGCATCCTTGTAACGATCAATGGCGTCACGTACCGTCCAAAGAGCTTTGCGCAGCTCATGCTCCCTTTCTCTCTTAATTGTCACTTGCGCGAGTGGTACGGCCATGCCCGTCAGGATGATCAGAATCGTGGTCGCTACAATTAGCTCGACTAGTGTGAAACCACGACACTTGTGCAAGCGTCCGTTAGCCGCAGTGGTTGGCGACAGTTCAATTCTCATAAATCACGGTCGACTGGGCGAGTACCGGAGAAGCCTGTGTTCAGGATGCTGCAAATGAGGCCGCGGGACGACATCGTGCCGAATGGCCGCTCGGTTTCCCGCATATGGTCGGTAATTCCGATGTTGCGCCTTGCGGTCCTTGTTGCGAACTAGCGATCCAGTGATACCGCTTAGATCGATTTGTACGATGCCATTCTCCGTGAGGCCGTAGAAAAGACTATTGGCGTTGTCTATGGCAAGCGCATCGTACACATTCGAAAATGTAATTGGTAGTTCGACCCGATACTGTAGAAGGCCGGAAGTCGCGTCGTGGATATCAATGCCATCTGTCAATGGTTGGAAAGCTAAGTTGCCATTGCCGCTTAGTTTCTGACCATAGACAGCCAGTGGCAACCAGACGTCCCGGTCCACATAGGTGATGTCACCGAAAACGTTCAATCCGTCGTCCATCAGTAGATCTGAAGCGAGCAGGGTCGAGCCGTCGAGCGATAGCGTAGCATCCTCATTTCCATCCCCCGCGATCGTTGCCTGAAGACCTTCCGAGAGTGAGTCATCGATGGTATCGATGACCCAAATTCCTGCATCTCCGCTTCCATCATTCACAAAGACATGAGCTCCGTCAGGGGTGAGCAACACCCGCACGAACTCATCTCCATTCTTAACCGGCTCAAAATTCGTGATAATTTCCGTGTTCGTATCGAGCTTATACAGGCCGGGCTGATTGCTACCCAGATCGAACGTCGCGTAGTAAACGGATCCCGAGTTGGTGACAGCGAGGCCAAAAGGTTCAATCTCTGAACCGGTGTTGACATTGAAGGATTTGACCGTCAATGGAGACGAAGGATTGAGAATCGAGATACTGCTATTTCCTGCGTCAGAAACGGCGAGTGTATTGTTATCGGGCGAGAGCGCAACCCCAATCAACCGAGAATTGCCATTGGTTGAAGGAATGGCAATTGGGCTGAGCCAGTTTTTTGAGGCAGGCGAAAACACCTCAACTTCCCTTTGGTTCGTGAAGTACATTACAGCCCGCTTTGCATCGTACGTCCCTTGCATCAAAGCCGAGCCCGAAAGCGGGAAAGATTGAACTGCGGGCAAGTAATGGAAGGCGTTCGTCGCGCTTGCGGTGCCATTTGGAGTAGTGACCGTGATATTTTCGGCCGCTCCGGATGTTCCTGGGGGAACGGAGAATACGACGGCTTGCATCGGAAATGGATAAGGGAAAATAGGAGCTACGCTGGGAAAAACCTGGGTGACTTGCGCTGACTGGCCTCCAACACTAACTTGAACTTGCGAAACGTTCTCGCCCAAACCGTAACCATAAATCGCAGCTTGCGCTCCGCCTTCAGAGCTCGCCGCGTTTGTGGAAACCTCCACAATTGTGGGTCCAAAACTAAAGTCTTCCGGCATGATATCCATGCTTCCGTTCGGTAGGATGACGGTGAAGTCGGCAACTCCACTGAACGATGACTTTGGCGAAGTCGCTGTGATTGCTGTTGGCGAAAACGTGATATTTGAGGCCGAAGCATTACCAATGTAGACGGTTCCTGTCGTGACGTTGACGCCAACGGGAACATCATAATTTGCCTCTACACTGGTATTCCCCGATGTCGGCCCACTCGGAGGAGTCAGGAATGAGACGCTTACCCCACTTCCCTCCGTTCCGGACCTGACCTGCGTCGAATCTAGAAAGGCCACCCCGTGACCGATTGGGCCCGTGATCAGTCCATTCTCATCTATTGCCGACATGACCAGAGAAGACTGTAGGTCGAGAACTCGGAAATTTGGGATCCACCCCTTTTGCAACAGAGAATTAGTCGCGCAGTCGTAGACGATCACGTTTCCAGCCTCATCCGGGCTGAAGAGAGATGAGCCGTCATGGCTCAGAATCGAGTTGGCACCGGGAACTTGAAAGGTTCCTAGTTCCGCCATCGTATCGGCGTCGAATATTTCCCCTCCATCACCGCCGAAAACAAAAAATCGCTTGCCATCCGGCGTGCCGGCGATATTAATAATTCCGCCTCCGCTAAATGGCGAAATGATCGATGTGCCAGAAACCGTATCGTAGTATGCGAGTTGCTGACTATAAGCACCACTAACTAGGATCTTAGTTCGATCACCCGAAAGTGCAAATTGTCCGAAGTTTGGCCCAATCAATCCTGTCGGAATATCGGTAATTGTGTTCAAAACTGGATCCCAAATCGCGATGCTCTCAGATCCATCAGGATAGACACCACCGAACCCACCCATAAGCACGAGTCGGCCATCGGCCAAAACCAGCACCTGAGTTGCCGTATAACCGCTTGGGCCGATTGTGGCTGAAGGGTAGCGCTGGACTACTGCGAGGGTTTCGGGATCGACTACATAAACATCTCCGAATGTTGTCGCGACGTAAAGCTTGCTGCTATCGGGAGCAATGTCCAAACCAAATGGCAGTGGCACAACGGCAGTGCCAATCTGAGATTCACTGCTGGGATCAAACACATTAATGCTGTTTTGAGTGGTATTGCTCATGAAAAATCGTTTGTGAGCGGAATCATATGTCGTGAAATGAGGCGGGAAATACTGCAAAATGTTCGGATCGTATTGCAAATCTGTCCTGATGTAGCGGGTCTTGAAAGGGGGGTGCGCACCGGTTGCGGTTGCACTGCCGCCCCCGCCACCTCCACCACCGCCGGAGCCGCCAGTCGAATTTCCGCCACCGCATCCCGTCAAGGCAAGGGCAAGAATTAGAATCCAGCCATGAATGTTTTGACCTTTGAACATACGGTGCGTCTGAACATATTTGGGTAAGTACGCAACCTTATTCACACGTGCCACCATAATCAGTACCGACCTTCACCGAGCAACATCGAGTTTGGAAGCTGGAAGTGCAGTTTACTTCAAGATCGATATTTGAAAAGCAAAATCACAGCACAGCCTATGAATATTCTCTGTCGCTTTCACGGACGCGAAGATCTCTCTGTAAGCTGAGAAATCGGCGCGCGACATGAATGAAAGTCCTTCCGATTAACGGGGTTGCTTTGAGAAATCATTTCACTTGACATCTACCTTGGCTCAGAATATAAGCTTTCGCAACGATTTGAGGGGGACAACTTAATTTCCTGGAGGGGCCAATGGCGCTCTTAGGGTCTAGGTGTCTCTTTCTCGGCATCACCGCCAATTCAGCCGCAACCCACAAAGCTCTTCCGATCCGGTCTTTGGTCGCGGTCACCGGCTTTGTTTCCCTCTTGCTTCTCGGTATCACGCCCACTCAATGCCTCGCGCAGCCGCCACAAAGCGACCCCCAGGCGGTTGCCTTTGCAACACAAGCAATCACCGCTCTTACAAATGGAGTGACTGTTAGCGATGTGACGCTGACTGGAAGCGTTCAATGGACCGTTGGATCTGATTCTGAGAATGGCACGGTAACGCTATTAGCCCTTGGATCAGGGGAGAGTCGTGTTGACCTTGCCTTACAGAGTGGTACGCGATCGGAAATCCGAGACTCCTCATCGGGTATCGGTCTAGGCGAATGGATATTGTCGGATGGTAGTTCCGGCCTTTTCGCTTCTCAAAACTGTTGGACAGATGCGGCTTGGTTTTTTCCACCATTAACTTCGCTGGCAAGAGGACCAAATGTCGTTCTTAGCTATCTGGGCTTAGAAAGCTTTTATGGCCACAATGCACAGCACATCCAGTCCTATGTCTACCAGGCCAGTCCAGGGTTGACTGTTCCGAGTCCAGCGCAGTTAAGCGTTGTGGACTTTTACCTCGATTCCACAACAATGCTCCCATTGGGTTTAATGTTCAATGCTCACCCAGACAACAATGCGGGTGCGAATGTACAGTATGAGGTTGATTTTTCCAACTATAGGGCAATGGGTGGGATTACCGTGCCCACCCACATTCAGAAATACATCCAGGGCAGCCTCGTGATCGATATATCGATCAACTCCGCGTCACTCAACACTGGCCTGCCGCTCTCGGATTTCGCTATCAATAACAATTAGCGCATTGCCCATGTTTCAAGGAGGTTCTCGTGAGGAGACCAATTCACTGGATTATTGTGGCAGCGATGTTTGCACCTTTGGCCATCGCGCAGGTTTCGATTGGTACTCCAGCCTTCTCCAGTTTGGGCGGGGGACCTTTCGATACGGTAAACCTAGGAAACTTCGACGTTCACTTCACAATACCGGTGGTGAACAAGGCCGGACGGGGGACACCATTTAACTACAACCTTGCCTATGACAGTTCGATATGGACCCCAACTCCTGTTTCAGGAAGCACGGTGTGGCAGCCCGCTACAAATTGGGGGTGGCAAGGACAGACTGAAGTTGCTACCGGCTATATCACGTATTCGACAAAATCTAACAGATGTTTTGATCCCGACACTGGATGGCACACCGGCACAACCTATACATGGCACGGATATAGAGATCAGTTTGGCACAACCCACCGTTTTCTCGTTCTCACGAGCGACAACCCGCTCGCCGGAAATCCGGGATGCGCCATCAATGAAAGCAACAGTGGAGCTGCGACCGACGGATCTGGCTATACTCTGAATGCCGACGGAGGGAGCGCAACAATTACAACCATCGGAGGAGTGGTGATCACACCTCCGCTTAACTCGCAATCCGGAGCGGCCAGCTTTACCGATACGAATGGAAATAAAATTAGCGTGAGCGGGACCGGCACATTTACGGACACCCTCGGCACGACGGCGCTCACGGTTACAGGTGCGGGAACACCATCTAGTCCTTTGAAGTTTGGCTACGCCGCACCGACATCAAGCACAGTTTACGTCACCGTAAACTACACGTCCTATAACGTAAAAACGAACTTCCAATGCAGTGGCGTCTCTGAATACAATCAGGCCGGAATTCCCCTCGTAAGCAGTATTTCTCTCCCTGATGGGTCGGCATATTCCTTTACCTACGAACCGACGCCGGGCGCGACTGGGTATTACACAGGGCGGCTGGCCTCAGTTCAACTTCCTACGGGGGGTACGATTACCTACGGTTACAACTATAGCGATGGACACAACGGAATCGTCTGCGCCGATGGCACCGCAGATAGTTTTACCCGCACGTTAAGTCCAGGGGGACAGTGGCAGTATTTCCGCACTCAGGTCTCTGGGGCGCACTGGCAAACAACGGTCACGTCTCCTCCAGACCCTATCAATGCCGGGTCGGCCTCAGATGTCACGGTCATCGACTTCCAGGAAGATTCCAACACGAGCGTCCCGACTTATGCCTTCTACGAAACTCAAAGGCTCTCTTATCAAGGAAGTGCGTCAGGAACGCTTTTGAACACGACAATAACGTGCTACAACGGGGTTGGAGTGTCATCTCCCTCAACCTGCGCAACGTCCGCGGTTCAGAGTCCACTGCTTCGCATTACTGTGTTTCACCAAATTCCAAATGCAAGCGGAGTACAGTCGGAGACGGACAGCGGCTTTGGACCCCTGGGATTACGAACCAGCGTGAAGGATTATGACTATGGCGTCGGGGCGGTGGGCCCGCTCCTAAGGACAACCACTACGACCTACGCCACGATGACAAATGGCATCCAGAATCGGCCGGGTTCGGTTGTGGTTAGAGATGGCAGCGGCAATGCAGTGGCCTCGACGACGTACAACTACGACTCCGGCACTCCAGCACCTACCACCGGAACTCCTCAGCATGTTCCTATCAGTGGCTCACGTGGTCTGCTCACGAGTGTTGCTGCTCAAGCGAATTCGACGACCACACTTTATCGTCAATACACGTATTACGACACGGGCAATTTGGCAACATCGACGGATGTCAGCACATCTAGTTCGACGACATGCTCTAGCAATCCACAATCCTGCACCACATACAACTACTCGTCATCATCGTGCGGCAATTCCTTCGTGACATCGATCAGCGAACCATTGAGCCTTACCCGGTCCATGACATGGAATTGCACAGGCGGCGTGCTTCTCTCCCTCACCGACGAAAATAGCAAAACCAGCAGCACGGCCTATAGCGGCACAAATTACAGCAATGTCTTCTGGCGGCCATACAGCACGACCGACAATGCCGGTACGACGACCGATTATTTTTACTATCTCAATAGTTCGAATCAGCAATTTCAAACCGAAAACAAATATCACACAGCATTCAACGGGGGAAGTTCGACTGTCGATATCCTGAACACGAACGATGGGTTCGGTCGGTCGGTTTTTCAGCAAACAAAACAGGGGCCTAGCGCGACGAACTTCGACACGATGGCTACCTGTTACGACGCCTTCAACCGGGTGAGCCAAACGACTCTTCCCTATGCCGCTTCAGCCGCAATCTCGGGCGCACAATCGTGCTCCAACCCAGGAACAAGTTTCAGCTATGACGCGCTGAATCGAGCCTTGAACGTCTCGGACAGTGGCGGAGGATTGACGACCTACGCCTATAGCGAAAACGATGTATTGCAAACTCTGAGTTCGCCAACGCAGGCTAAGCAGCAGGAATACGATGGGCTCGGACAGTTGGTTTCAGTCTGCGAAGTGACAGCCGGGACTGCCCCCTTTCCAGGGGGCTCCTGTAATCAAAACGTTGGAAAAACCGGATATCTGACCAAATATGTGCACGATACCCTTGGAAACCTGACTAGTGTCATTCAGAATGCGCAGGCTTCGTCCGGTATTCAGACGCGGAGCTATGTCTACGACATGCTGGGTCGGCTGATGTCCGAGACAAATCCCGAGACGAACAATGCGGCGGTGACTTACAGTTACGACTCGCTCTCAGCAGATTCCGCGTGTGGAACGATTACGTCGGCGGGAAACAAACTGAAACGTCTGGATGCAGCGGGAAACGCTACATGCTATGCCGGCTATGACCCGCTCCATCGCGTCGGAAACATTACATATCCTGGTACAAATACTCCTGCGTCACATTTTGTTTACGATGCTGCTTCGCTCAGCGGAACCTCTATGGCAAATGCAAAGACCCGCTTAGCAGAGGCCTATACCTGCACCGGGACTTGCAGCGGAAAGGTGACAGATCTTTTCTTCAGCTATTTGCCCACAGGGCAAACCACGGACGTATGGGAGCTGACCCCGCATTCTGGCACGAACTACTATTTCCACGTAACGTCTCAAAGCTGGCCGAACGGGGCTGTGAACACTCTTAGCAATCTGTCGGGATTGCCAACCATCACCTACTCGACGGACGGCGAGGGACGCATGTCAACGGTCACTGCCAGTAGCGGCCAGAGCCCCCTCGCCTCCTCCGTAGGCTACGACGCTGCCAGCCATGTGACCGGGTACACCCTGGGCTCGTCCGACAGCGATTCCTTCACATTTGACCCTTATACTGGCCGTATGTTGACCTATACCTTCAGCATGGGTGGTTCTCCGCAAACTGATAGCGGTCAGCTCCATTGGAATTCAAATGGGAGCCTGCAGCAACTCACAATCACAGATCAATTGAATCCGGCAGACAGCCAAATCTGCAACTATACCCATGATGATGTAGGTAGAGTTGCGAGCGCGAATTGTGGGGCCAGCACGTGGAGTCAGACTTTCTCTTACGACCCTTTCGGAAACGTGACGAAAACCGTCCCGCTAGGAGCGACGGGGACGAGTTTCCAGCCAACGTATGACTACACAAACAACACGAACAGGATTATTTCTACCCCGTTCACCTACAATGGCAATAGCGGCGCATTGACTGCCGATAGTTCCCACAGCTATAGCTGGGACACAGAGAACCGGCTAACGACTGTCGACTCGGGAGGCTCGAATGGGATTTGTGAAACTTATGACGCGCTGGGACGTCTCGTAGAACAGACGCGAGGATCTGCTTGCAGTACTAGCCCTACAAGTTCTACTGAAATTGTGTACAGCCCATCGGGCGAGAAGCTAGCCGTGATGAATGGTTCGATGCTAGTTAAGGCATTTGTTCCCCTACCGGGTGGTGCTCAGGCAGTTTATAACTCATCAGGGTTGCAGTTTTATCGTCACCCGGATTGGTTGGGTAGTTCGCGGCTCTCCACAACCCCAAGCCGCACCTGCTATTATGACGTTGCATACGCGCCATTTGGCGAGAACTATGCCGGAGCGTGCATAACTCAGGACCTTTCTTTTACCGGTCAGAACCAGGATACAGAACAGAGTAGCGCGGGTGGCGCTGGAGGACTCTATGATTTTCTATATCGCGAGCACAGCCCTGTGCAAGGACGGTGGCTATCGCCCGATCCTTCGGGCTTGGCGGCAGCAAATACCGCGGATCCCCAGAGCTGGAATCGATATGCTTATGTCGGGAATCGCCCGACGAACTCGATTGATGCGTTGGGCCTGGAATGCTACGTGGACGGCTACGATATAGGATGCGAAGATCCCTTCTGGATGTCTGCCGATGACGGTGGCGGCGGCGGTGGAGGTGGGGGTTTTTGCGAACAACTAGGGGACTGTCCGTATTGGTTATTAAGTCCATGGCCAGGACAATTCATTCCAGGTAATGAATCCCAGGTACCCTCAGGATTTAAGATCCCGACATTGGGAGTCGATTCCCTCTTCGGATTTCTTCCCGGTCTAAACTGTGGAGGGGGCTCGTCAGGCTTCGGTTTTGCCCCCGGTACACCCAGTGCCCCCCCGTGTGTTCTCGCACCGGACATTTCGGTAGTCATTGTAGAGACCCGCACGGAGGGAATTGGTCAGAAGGACCCTCCGGCCAAGGGAACGCCATGGTCATGCGCTTTTGGCGGCGTGCCGATCCTCCGACCGAATAGTTGCTTTTACGTCTGCCGGCCTACTGATGGCAGCTGGGGCGTAGCTGGAATTAGACCCTCTAAAGACAAGATAAAGGCCGCATGTCCTAACTCCAAGGGATGCCCAAGTGCAATAGACATCTCGGGAGAGCCGGGCTCAAGTTACACGATCACAAAATGTTACGACACACCGAACTGAAGTGGAATTCCGCTCTTATCGATTGAAATGGTCATCTATTAGGGATTATGGAGTATGCAATTTATGCCTTTCATGAGAATAGCCATCGTGACATGCTTAATATATTTACTTCTGTCATTCCTGATCTCAATTTATTTTTCGATGAAGCATTCCGACAACTTGTTGGTTCTGAGCTCTATCCGATATTACCTGGTTTACGGTGCAGTGTGGGCCTTGTCTTTCACGGCCGCCCTCCGGCTTGAACATTGGCTGATTCATTTTCTGCGCTCTCCATAGAAATGATCGCTGAGCACTTGGAGGTGGGGCGGGGAGTCCTTAAAAAATAAAAACTATTAGTTTGACGTGGAGTACACCTTTTTCAAACCAGAGTTAGATAGAAATGATCCACTAATGCCAGCCAACTTGTTTCCGTACCCAGTTACTCGAGTTCATCTCCAAGCAATTTGTTGGCTGCAATCGTTCGGGGCAGGCTTCGCGCCTCGAATTGCGAGATGTTCGTAAACGAGCCAGGAAGTAAGAGCATGCTGGACATTGTCGATGCGAATCTCAGAGGATTCTGGTGTTCCAGCCAGAACTGCTGTCGGCAGACCTCCAGCAAAAGGCCCCGCCTTGATCTGCGCACGCAATAGAAAAGCAACTCCCAGCTTAACTGTAGCATTCATCTTCGAGCACAAGGCATTATCGGACACGGTTCTCATCACAGCCAGTAACCCCTCCATACGAGCCGCAACAGGTCCGGTTTGTCCCTTTTGGTCGAAGGCACCGTCAAGGAATGAAGAAGGATTGTGCAGTTGTTCCCGCACGATTGCATCGCAGATCTTGCTTGCATATTGCGGCAGATTCTCGGACCAAGCGGGACAATGGTTTTTGCACGCTGAGAAGAGTTCTGCTGCCGCGATGAGGAACCAGTGATCCGGCGGAGTGATAAATAGACTACCTCGATCCTTGGCCAATGAAGATAAAGCCCTGAGTGCTGCGTCAGCCCATTGGTGAGCGTGGTCTGCCTCGTATAGTTCCACCAATCCGAGCGCCGCTTCGCCCGGATAATACAGATTGTCCAGTTGTTGGGGGCCCAATTCACCATTGTATTTTTCTACAAAACTGCCATCTTCCCTTTGCAGAGACAGCAAGAAGAGTCCCAAGCCCTGCAACTCGTTCAACGAAACGACTCTAGGCGCTACTTTGCGCACCTCAGCCAGTGCAACTAGGCCAAGAGCTGAGGGTCCCAATTCACCGTCCGAACGAGGACCGATGGACTCCGACCGGACTGCGAGTTGGCCGTAACGCTCACCCGGTCTAACGTAATTCTTTTGCATGAACCTCGCGGCCCGCACCATCGCTTCGACTGCTTTCCGATCCGGCTTGGACCGGTTGTACATCGCGAGAGCATAAATTGCTCCGGCATGACGGACAATGTTATATGACTCGCTTTCTTGCCTAGTTCGAGTGCTGACAGCATATTTGAATTTGCCCTCCGGACCGCACGCATTTTCTAGATATCCCGCCGCGAGGGATATAGCCTTATTCACCTGAGATATTGATGGGGTAGGATTCATCGAAAGATGGGAATCATTGCGCAATGTCGATACATCAGACTGCTGGGCGCAACTGAGTTTAACAAGGACTACGAAACATATTAGTGCTCGAGACATTGACCCCACGATGCAATCTACGCATGCGGACTGGTCGGTTTTTTCTAAGATGGATAATCTCGGTATCACAGAGTACTCACTCGCAGACAGTTCATCGAGAACACATGACGAGGCCATCTCGCAGACACTCCCAAAGCTCGCAGTGGCAATTCCAGTGACCTAACATGACGATGCCTTCTGAGTGTCGAAATGGAAATTGTCTCAATGCAGGGGTTCACCCCATGCGAGTGTAGACGATTTTGTAGCCGTTAGAGCACACAAATTCAACTGTGATCAACAGAATTCAACAAGGAGGCCGCAACAGGTTCAACAACAATCACTTGGAATCAACAGAATTCTACAGATTTCAATAAGGTCTGGGATCTGGTTCGGGACCAGGGGGTCGGAGGTTCAAATCCTCTCTCCCCGACCAACATTTTCAAGCAGATAAACGCGATTTCTGGTTTCTCGTCTACACCTCTGTAGGCAAAATTGAGGCTGAGAAATCCTCCAAGTTCAACAAGTGTCGTTCCCTTTGAGCCATCCTTCTCAACTCCGCGGACTCAGACTGCTTTCGAACGCCTAACGGCCGATCAGTCGACCATTCCTTGGGAGCGGCGACAAGTCCTCTCGCCGTCAGATTGCCGTGCGCCGATTGTGTGCTTGATCCAAGGAGTAGAGCCAATCAAATCCCCGTTTGCGTATCAGATATGTCCTGTCCCGGCTTCGGCAAGGCCGATAAATCGCGATGGCCTGCTGGTTCGCGGCAGCTTATAGTCTTCGGATGAAAGACGGCGCGCTGGTACTAGTTGATTGCCTTGGATTTCGGGGCATCTGGAACCGGGTGAATCCTCAACAGTTGATCGATAGACTGAAATTGATTGAAACGGAGGCCGCCGCGCGTGTAGTGCCCAGATACTCTTCCTCCATGTTGAGTTTCGGCCCTATCCGCTTCCATCTCCGCCTTCTATCGGACACAGTCGTGCTGAGCATCCAGTACGAGCCGGACGCCTATGCCGACGGCGCAGTGCCTGACGAACGACAGAAGAACCTTCTCGTATCAGTGGCATGTGAATCCGCAGCAGTGTTGGCCTACCTCTTTATGGACAGCGAAATGCCGTTGCCCCTACGGGGTTGCGTGTCCTTCGGAGGTCATCTGTGCGACGGCAATTTTCTGATAGGTCCTGCCGTCGACCAAGCGGCGGAATATATGAATGAGCCGGAAGGGGCATTTATCTGGGTCTTGCCTGGAGTTGCGGAACGGCACAAGACTTTTAGAGCACGGTCCTTGGCAATTACGGAAGCGCCCAACGAGATAATCATGGCGGCACAGCGCATGGCAGCCGAGCGTGGTGCCGATGTTGCGGAGGAGCTGCTGAAGCACACCGAAGCCGGCTCGGAGCTGTTCGTTGAGGCATTGCGTCTGACGTATGCTCAGATACTAGCCGCGCCGACGATAATCGAGAATTACCCGATGCCGATCAAGCGTGGTTCCGTTATTGACGCGGCCGTCATCAACCCGTTCATGGCGGCTCGAAACGAGGAAGATCGCAAGCGAATCATGAACCGGTATGACGAATTTCTGAAAGGCGGCCGCATCGACATATGGATGAAGCGCCAGAACACTCTAAAATTTCTGGCGCTGGCCGAAAAAGCTGCCGCTGAGTTCCGGCAGAGTCTCGGCAGCGGGGAGCGTCCGCAAAAGAGCCCAAAATGACCCCGTTACCGGCTAATTCCCTCGGTCCTCACATCCGTACACGGGGTTAAGAACACTGCTAGAGTTTCCAATCGAGATATTGGTCCAAAGGGTGCCCAGATGTATAGCCTGGAAGGAGAGATTCCGTTAAATTCGCGGTAGTTGCACTCTTTCTTAAGCCTTCCTTCATACTGGTTAGGTAACGATTCAGGCTTTCGGTACCCTTAATAATTTGGCTGATTTCAAGATATGCGGGCAATGTCACGGTGTCTTTCAGTTTTAGAGTCGCTAGAGGCTTACCTGATTTTTTCCCGAAGCCTAGTTCGTAGGGGACCCACCATGACTTGACCGTATTTTCGGATACTAAGCACATGATATGGGTGGAATTCGAGAGTCCGCGCTCTATAAATTCCGTGATCGCGGCGGCATTGCCGGAACTGGCGGCTCCCTGCAAGTCGTCGTCCATGGCATCTAGATATATATCGACACCACCGCGCGATGTGATGTACGTCGCGATTGCCAGAACGGCAGGTTTATCCACAGAAATGTGGGAGAGAAAAATGCAAGGGTTGCCCGAGGATGCCGACGCCTTAGCAAGGTGACGGTTCTCAAATAGCGCTCTATTGATTCCGGCCATTGTTGCGATTACTCCATTCGGTAATCAGTCCTGAGTGATCAGCCTAGGTGCGTTCACGTCAGGCGCTGTGTGAGACCTTTAAGCAGCAAGAACACAATCCCCGGCAGATTCTCACTCGTGAAAAGAAACTCATTCTCGTCTGCCGACAGGCCGTTATTCAGTCCGGCTAGGCCCTTCGATTTGAGAAACTGCAATTCTCCCGCGTAGTCGATCGCAGTGGTCTTTTTCTCTGCGGCATCCACGCTATAACGCTCGACAATCGCTTTGTAGACGGGGTCTTTTACCTGAAAGGCTTCTTTGAAAGCATCCGGGGTTCCCCCCTTCAGCGCCTCGATAATCAAACGTGTGCAACCTCCGAATCCGCCGATCAAATACAGCGGTTGGCCGGAATGGAGCGCCAACAGTGCTTCTTCGAGAAGTCCAGGATATTTTCCCTTGAATCCGGTGATCTGGCCGCCAAACATCGCAGTCAGAATTTCCTATACGATTCTCTGAACCGGATTCAGCAGGCCTATACGTCAGGATCGAATTGGGGCGAGACCTTTGGGCCGACGGCAACCGATCCCGGTGTTGCTCCTACAACGTCCGGTATAGACGCTTGGGGAAACCTGACAAATCGCTCGGGCGTAAATGGAAAGACCCTATCGGAGTCGTCGCTCAATTGCCCCGCGAACGGGAACAATCAACTCACATCTTGTGTAGTGCACCCCTCAGAACTAGACACAAGGGGCCGTGTTTGAAGTAAAGGGTTTGGGCAAAGAACTGGGCACGGGATTCGTGCGGCGTTCTGCCCCGGAGCCCGCAATGCGGGCGGTCGTGATTGTACTCGGCGATCCAGTGAGCGATGCTCCGCTTGGCCTGGTCGAAGTTCTGGTACTCGTTGAGCCACACCTCCTCTTCCTTCAAGCTGCGATGAAACCGTTCGATGTAGCTATTGCCCTCGGGATGGTTGTAAGCCGTACGCCGATGCGTGATGCCCAATCGGTTCAGAGTTTCAACGTAACGTGCTGACGTAAACTGCGTGCCGTCGTCGGTCGTCAAAGTCAAACCCATTCCACGAGAACCGAAAGGCAAAGCCTCCAGCACAGCACGATGGAGCGCCACCAGAGCTTCGTCGGTGCGGCAGCGCAAACTCAGGTCCCAGCCGACGATCTCGCGGGTGCAACAGTGGTACGCCAACGCCGCTTTCAAGTCTCGCGTCGAAAGGACTGGGGCAAGGTGGAAGCGCGGTATCCCAATCACGTCTGGCAGTCGGACATGACCAAGATCTGGGCCGGGCCCAGCGTGGGTTGGGCATATCTGGTCTCGGTCATCGCAACAATCCGCGTTCCCGCATCACGCGCAACGCTCGCTTGCCGTTGACCTTCAGTCCTCGCTTACGCTCCAACCACCAGACCACGCGACGATAGCCATAAGCCAGCTTCTCGCCACAGGCCGTGATGATCTCCTGATCCTGCGAGCGATCCGCACGGCCGATACGCGGCTGCCGCCGATAGTAGAGGCTCGACCGACTAATCGCCAGCGTCTCCGCCACTAACTTCACTTCGTTCCCTTGGGCCACCAGTTCCCGTGCCGACAAATGCGCTTGCCCGCAGCTCACTCGCCCAGCACGTTTTTTAAGATCTTGATCTGCAAATGAGAACGACCCAGTGCTCGCTCCAGCTGTTTGATTCGCTTCTCCTGTTCGGCATCGGGCTGTGCGGCTGCGCTTCTCCCCCCAGCGCAGCCTTGGCTCCCGCTTCCACTTCGTCCTTCCACCGGTAATAGAGATTGGGAGCGATCTCATACTTGCGGCACGTCTCGGCCACGTTCCCGCTCTTCAAACCTTCCAACACAATCTGCCACATCTCTTCTGGAGTTCTCTGGACTCTCGGCTTTCTCGACATTCTAGCCTCCTGGCGGAGGCCCCAAGCCTAACTAACTTCTCTGTCCAGTTCTAGCGGGGTGCACTACAAATGCCATCTGATCGGACACTTGATTCCGTGTGGTTGAACCCATTGCAGGGCTTGCCTTCGTACGAGGAGCAAAGATCGATACGCAGAATAGAATACTGAGGGTGCGACCGCGCCCAACTTGCGGCGTTCATTGCTGTGATTGCGCGTTACTATCACCATTCCGAATTTGCACCGCAGTCCTTCGGCGCTGAGCTTCGTCGTGATCCAGTCGGGTTGCGGTCTGCAGTTGATCCTCTGCCTCCTCTTTTCGCCCAATCCGCGCAAAGGTCAATCCGAGATAGTAATGAGCTTCACGGAGAGAATTGTCATTTGCGAGCGCCCGTTGCAGCAGATTGAGGGCATCGGGGTAGTGCTTCTGCTCATACGCAATTCTCCCGAGACCCGACAATGCTCCTGTGTGTTTCGGGTCGTACATAAGAACCTGGCGGAAGTTTTGCGCCGCGTTGTCCAAGTCCTTCAAATTGAGTTCAATAAGCCCGAGTCGAAAGTAGGATTCTGTTTGTTTCGAATCCAGCACAATCGATCGCTCAAACTGGTCGCGGGCCTCTGGCAAACGCTCCAATGCAGCCAGGGTCATTCCCAAGGCACAATGGCCGGCGGCATCATCGGGACGCAACGCAATGTACCTGGCGAACTGTTGGCGGGCTTCCTCAAATCTCCATTCAGCCAGATACGCACGCCCGAGGTTGTAAAGCGCGAGCGCATCGTTCTCCCGGATTTTTAGCACGCGTTGGAACGCCGCGATCGCATCATCCAGCAGAGACGTCTGCAGTTCGGTGGTCCCTAGTGCGAACTGAACATCTGGGTCGTCGGGCTCAAACCGCGCGGCTTCGCTCAGCAATGCAAGACCTTGTTGCGTATTTCCGGCCTCGATGGTAGTTCGCGCTTGGGCCTGAAGGGCTGGAACGAGCGCGTCTGCGGCATCGCGACGTCCTGGATCGATGCGCAGGGCCTCGCGCAGTTGCGGCAGTGCTTCTCCCGTGCGGCCTTCCTGAATAAAGAGCAGGCCAAGGTGCGCTCGCGCTGGCGCGAAATTGGGCTTTTGTTTGACTGCTTTCAGGAAAAGAGGTTCAGCCTGACTTTCGTGTTTTTGCAGTACGCGCAGCACTCCCAGTAGATCGAGAGCGCGATAATCGTTGGGCGCAGTTCGCAGAACAGTCTCGATGTCGGTTTCTGCGCGAGTTAGTTTTCCTGCCGTCATCGCAGCGGCGGCATCCTGCAAGAGTGAGGTACTCGAACCTTGCGCGGGAAGCTGTGACGCGATCAAGGTGCACAGAAGCAAGACTTCGCAGATGAATCGGTTTGACACGTTTATTCGCCGCTCGGGTCTATTTAAGTGGCTCCGTTATGGTTAGGATGCGGTCGGATTTCTGGTCCTTCAAAATCTGGCGAGCTCCGCTTGGCCACACAATCTCGATCTCCTTGATAGAGTCGGAAGCACCCAAACCAAAATGTAATCGCTTGTCGCTTGCGGACTGGTAGCTGCTACTGGTTGTGACAGTCGCGAACTGATCGCCCGCTGCGTTCGAGATTCTCACCTGCGCCCCTATCGCGTCCCGGTTGCTTCGCGTGCCGATCAGGTTCAGCGTGATCCAGTGATTCTTCGTCTCCGTTTGGTTTAGCAGGACCCATGCGGGCCCATTATTGGAGGTAATCACGACGTCCAACTTGCCGTCATTATTAATATCTCCAAGCGCTAAACCTCGAGCAGCCCACTGTTCGTGGAATGCGTCCCCAGAAAATGCGGAAACGTCCGTGAACTTCTTCCCCTGATCGTTGTGCAGAAGCAGAGGCGGTTCGCGGTACCGCACGTTTGGGTCGTACATCTCGATAGTGTCAATCACGTGCGATTGGCCAATCAGGAGGTCTTTCCAGCCGTCATTGTCATAATCGAAAAACCGCACTCCCCACCCCGAGTGCAAAAGAGAAATCGCGCTTAGCCCCGAGACCGTAGTTGCATAGTCAAATGTGCCATCTTTCAGGTTTGTGTACAGGGCATAGCGTTGGTTCGCCAGGTCGGTGATGATGATGTCCGGCCAACCATCATTGTTATAGTCCTCAAAGTCGACGCCCATGCCGGCGTAGGTGTTGCCGTTGCTGTCAACTCCGGCGCCTGAAACGAGCCCGACCTCCTCGAAGGTTCCGTCGCCACGATTGTGGAACAGGTATTCGGGCATCGAATCGTTGGCGAGCAGGATATCCATAAAGCCATCATGGTCATAGTCGGCAATCGCCAGCCCCAGTCCCTTTCCTGGCTTGTCGATTCCGGCGCGCTGCGCGACCTCAGTGAACTTGCCGCCGCCCTCATTGTGAAATAGCAGGACGGATTCGGGTTTGAACGCGTCGGGATGGCAGTAGGAGCGAAACCCATCTGGCCCGGGGCGTCCGCAAAAAATGTCATCGAAATCCCACTGCATATAACGGGCAACGACGAGGTCGAGCCGCCGATCATTGTCGTAGTCGACCCAGGCGGCACTAGTCATCCATCCCGACCCGGCTACTCCGGCTGCCGCAGTCACATCGGTGAACGTGCCGTTTCCATTGTTGTGGTAGAGAGTGCCCTGCCCGTATCCGGCTACGTACAGATCTTCGAATCCATCGTTGTCGTAGTCGCCGACCGCGACTCCGGTGGAGTAGCCAATTCCCGCGAGACCCGCATGTTCGGTTACGTCCTCGAAGGTGCCGTCTGCCTTCTGGTGATAAAGGCGATTCCAGTATTTTGGACCTTCTTTCTTGGGAATCGAGCCTTTCGGCGTTGGGTCGTCGAGCCGGGCACCGTTGGCTAGAAAGACGTCGAGCCGGCCGTCGTTGTCGTAGTCGAACAACGCAACCCCGGAGCCCATGGTTTCCAAAAGATATTTCTTGCTTGTCGGCGAGGCCTGCTGCCGGAAGTGAATGCCGAGCTTGTCAGTAGCATCAACGAAATGACCGGGCGTTGCTGGCTGGCTTTGCGAGGCAGCCAGGGGCGTGAAAACCCTGAGCAGCAACCAAAATGCTGAGCCTGCCGCACGAAGCATCATGCTGCTTTTCATAGGGAGGGTTTGACGCGCAAGGGGTCCAGTTTAGCCTCCACCGGCGGGTTTGCGCGGAAAAATCTGGATTGTGATTCCAGAGCATAAACGTCTATTAAGCGATAAAACGAACAAATTTTAGATTGTTTGTTCGCCAAAAGAAACAAAAGCATTGACTCTGTCGCCGGAACGGCATTAGGATTCCACTGGCTCATTTTGCATACGCGTCCAGTCCGCACGAACGTGAATCGACGCCGGAGGGAATTGCCATGATGAAAGTTATGCAGATGTCGAGGGGAATGAGGACCAAGAGAGTCCGCTTTGGGATCGCTTTGCTCGTGATTCTTGTTTTCGGCGCGCTACCGCTGTGCGCCCAGTTTGATACGGGCACAATCAACGGCACGGTAACCGATGCGTCGGGGGCCGTTGTGCCGCAGGCCGCGATCACGGTCACGAACACGGGCACGGGAATTCAAAGGAGTTTCGTCACCGATCAGAACGGCAATTTCGTGGCGAGTTCGGTGCCCTTTGGGACTTATGTAATCGCAATCCATGCAAGCGGCTTCGCCGACGCGAAGAGTCAACCGGTCGTGCTGAACGTTGGCGCCACGGTGCAGGTCAATCTGAAGCTCGCAGTGGCGGGCGCGCAGGAAAGCGTCCAGGTCAACGGCACGGCTACGACGGTCGACACCTTTTCGAGCACGTCTGGAACAACGTTGGACGCAAATCAGGTCCAGAACCTGCCTATCAACGGACGCGACGTGAGTCAATTTCTGGAGGTCTCTCCCGGATCGGTAGGCTCGACAGGTTTCTTCCAGGGCAGCGTCAACGGAATGGAGAACATTTTTACTGGCCTGAATATTACGCTCGACGGCCAGAGCGCAATGCGCGGAGACATCAACGGATTTCTCGATACGGAGGGCCAGGAGACGGCACGCATCACTCGCGCCAGCGTGGACAGCATTCAGGAAATCGATTATGCCAATAGCGGCTATACGGCGGAGGTTGGCCACTCGCTGGGACCGCAGATGAATATCATCACGAAGTCCGGCACGAACGATTTTCACGGCAGCATATTCGAATATTTCCGCAACGACGCCCTCGACGCATTGGACTACTTTGAAACGACGAAGCAGCCTTTAAGGCTCAATCAGTTTGGCGGCAATCTGGCCGGACCACTCATCAAGAATAAGGTGTTCTTCTTCGTGAATTATGAAGGGGACCGGACGCATATAACGATCCAAAGACCACTGAACCATACGTTGAGCGCGTACGCTCGCTCGCAATTTTCGGCGCCCATGCAGCCAGTGTTGGCCCAGTTCGCTCCCCTCCCCGCTGCCTGTAGCGCCATTTATATTGATCCACTATCGGCGTGTGCATACCCTGGTTTCACGGACCCTAATCCGGCGAACGGCTCCGACATGGTTTACGATCCCGCCTCGCTTCCCAATATTGTTCGCGAAGATACCGGATCGGTGAGGATCGATTACAACGTATCCGAAAAGGACCGGGTTTTCTTTCGTTACAATATCAACGATTCGCTGACGAACTATACCTATGGCCTCAATCAGGGACAAGTATCTCCCCAGAAGCTGAGAACGCAGTACGCCAAGGTCGATGAAACGCACATCTTCAGTTCGACACTGCTGAACGATTTCAGCGTCGCCATCAACCGCTTCTATTCCGACACCAACTCGAACACTCCAACACCGCTGGTCACCTTTGCTGGTTTCTTTACCGATCTGGGCTCGCTGCCCGGGGCGAATACATTTAATCAGGTCACCCCGTTTGCCGATGTCGAGATCTTTGACAACGTAAGCAAAACGATCGGGCGGCAAACGCTCAAGTTCGGGACGCAAATTCGTATTAACCGGAACAACGAATGGCTGCGGCCGCAACAAACCTACGACTATGCCAGCATCCACGATCTGCAAATCGACGATATTAATAATGGTGGAGGAGTTTTTGTTCTGCAAAAAATCGGATTCCCGGGATTTGTCAACAACCGCAATTCGAACTGGGACTTCTATGTTCAGGATGACTGGAAGGTGAATAACAAACTGACCTTGAATCTTGGCCTCCGGTACGACTACAACACAGTGTGGGCAACGGGGCCGAATCAGGGACAGAATTTCGATATCGCGACTCAGGCATTTCTGCCGGCTAATCAAGCTCCCTATAGCGCGCCGAAGGGCGATTGGGCGCCCCGTATCGGGTTAGCATTCGACCCCACCGGCAAGGGAAAGACTGTCATTCATGCCTACGGCGGGCTTTTCTACAATCCGATGCACTTCAACTATGCGACGACAACCAACGTGCCCGCGCTTGCGAGCTACAACGTCAACGTCTTTCAGGCGATCTTCGCCGATCCGCCATTCTCGATCGACTACCCTGCGCCCAACCCGCCGCTCATCGCTGGAACGCAAAACGTAAATGCGTTTCCGCAGCACCCAAAGGATCCGGTTGCCGGGAGCTGGCTCTTCGGTATCCAACAGGAAGTTGCTCGCGGCACCATCGTTACTGTCAACTACGTAGGCAACAACGTTCACCACATGCAGTCCGGTGTTGACTTCGCCGCGTTGAATGCCAATCCCGCGAATGTGTTTACTCAGGCTCGGCAGTATTCGGGGTTTGCGAACGAAAACATACTCGCTGACGGGCTTAGCTCTAACTACAATGCCCTGCAAGTGAGAGTAGCCCGAAGGGCAGGAAAACTGAATCTGGAGGCGAACTATACCTGGTCGCACCAGATCGACGACGTGCCCAACGTCTTCAGCCCCGGATTTGAGAGCCCGTACACTCCGATCTTCGACCGCAGCAGCGGAGATCCCGACGTGCGACACAACCTGACTGGCAGCGCGGTTTACAGCTTTCCCGACCTGAAGGGCTCGAGCTCTTTCGTTCAGAAAGTCCTGGGTGGATGGCAGACGTCCGGGATTCTCCAGACACGATCAGGACTTCCCACGAACATCACGCTGGTCAGTGGATTCTTTGGCAACCCCGTGCGGCCGGACTACGTGCCGGGTCAGCCGCTTTGGGTTGCTAATCACAGTTGGCCGCATTCGAGCTACAACATCGACGCGTTTGCCATCGAGCCAACGTACGACGGAACGCCGGGCGCCACGATCGGAACAGTCGGGCGCAACGCTTTGCGGGGTCCCGCGTATTTCCAACTCGACCTTTCCGGGATGAAAAACCTCGCGATTACCAAAAGGGTCACGATGCAGTTTCGGGCGGACATTTTCAACATTTTCAACCATCCGAACTTTACCAACCCGGATGGTGGAATCTGTCAGTCGATTGGGCCGGGCACTTGCACTCCCAATCCCTTTTTCGGTGTCGTCGGACAGACCATTGCCGATGCGGATGGAACACAGATCGGAGGCGGCACCTCCCGGCAAACGCAATTCTCACTCAGGTTTACCTTCTAATTTCTCCCCCACTTACTACGGCAGCAGCACCCCGACCGCTGCTGCCGTAATCTTCAGGAAGTGCACGCGCCCGAGGACAAATGTCGAAGTCTTATATATCAAACTACGATAAGCATCCCTTGGTCCGCGTATCAGATTCATCAGACGCCGGCGTGGTGGGATGGGATGCGATCGGGCGACGCCTGATGGCGAGTGTTCGTCCGGGCAAATTCGTAGTTTGTGTCGAGTGTTATCCGGGTTGCTTCGAAAAAGACATCGAAAAGAAACTTGTGGGTGCGTTAAAACCGGAATTAGTGCTACGGGCCGAGGATGCTTACTTGCCTGCAAGCACCATTGAATCCCTGTGCGCCCACGATCTCGGAGACGATCCGGTGTTTGCCTTCATGGGCAAATATGAACTATCGGACTTTCTCAATGAGCGCGAGGTGACGAGACAAAGAGCGCGTCTGCGGGAGGCAACAGGTCTCGCGCTCGTGATCGGGACGGGGGCAACTCTTGTTGCCGAGCAGTGGAACCTGCTTGTCTATTGCGACATGGCGCGGTGGGAGATCCAGCAGCGGCAAAGAACTGGAGAGATCGCAAACCTTGGATTGCAGAACTGCGCTGAACGCCCGCAGGCAAAATACAAGCGAGCCTACTTCATAGATTGGCGTGTCGCCGACCGTCTGAAGAAAGACCTGTTTTCTAAAATCGACTTTCTGCTCGACACAAATGAACGCGGCTCGCCCAAGATGATCACCGGAGCGCAGCATCTGGAAGGGTTGAAGATTGCAGCGCGCCGGCCTTTTCGCGTTGTGCCTTTTTTCGATCCCGGACCGTGGGGCGGCCAGTGGATGAAGGAAGTCTGCGATCTGCCGCGCGAGACGGACAACTACGCCTGGTGCTTTGACTGCGTGCCGGAAGAAAACAGTCTCTTGCTGGGCTTCGGCGACGTGAAGGTGGAAGTTCCGTCGATCAACCTGGTGTTTCGTCATCCCCACGAGTTACTCGGAGAAGCGGTCCACGCGCGTTTTGGAACGGAGTTTCCGATCCGATTCGACTTTCTCGACACCATGGATGGCGGTAATCTCTCATTTCAGGTGCACCCGCTCACCGAATACATCCAGCAACAATTTGGGATCAACTACACGCAGGATGAGAGTTACTACATGCTCGATGCCGGAGATGACGGCTGCGTCTATCTCGGCCTGAAAGAGAACATTGACCGCAAGCAAATGATAGCGGACTTGCTGCAGGCCGAGGATGGCACCATCCAGTTTGACGCCGATAAGTATGTCAATCGCTTTCCCGCCAGGAAGCACGATCATTTTTTGATTCCGGCCGGAACCCCGCACTGTTCCGGCAAGAACAGTATGGTGCTTGAGATCAGCGCGACTCCGTATATCTTCACTTTCAAAATGTGGGACTGGGGACGGCTGGGTCTTGATGGCACTCCACGGCCGATCCACCTGCAACACGGTTTCCGCAACATTCAATGGGACAGGACTACTAGGTGGGTCGAAAGCAACTTAGTTAACGTTGCCAAAAAGATCGCTGAAGGCAATGGATGGGTGGAAGAGCGTACCGGACTTCACGAGCGTGAGTTTATCGAGACGCGGAGACACTGGTTCACGGGCCCGGTTCGTCATACGACCAATGGTGGCGTTAATGTTCTGAACCTGTGCGAGGGGCGGGAAGCGGTAGTGGAGAGCCCATCGGGGCAGTTTCCGCCGTTCGTTGTCCATTACGCGGAGACTTTCATTGTTCCGGCCGCGGTTGGCGAATACGTGATTCGTCCGCACGGCCCTTCCGAGGGGCAAAAATGTGCCACCATCAAAGCCTACGTACGTTCGAATTAACGGAAGTTAATCCACATCGGTGAGATGTTTCATGAAATCCGTTTCACGATTTCTTTCCTTCCTTCTCCTCTTTGCGAATTCCCTCCTTCCAGCTGTCTGCCAGGACAAAGCCCCCACGCTTTCACCGATCTCGCGATGGGCAGCGACAGCCTCGGAACATTATTGGATTCAACCGGACATCACCTACGGGGTGGCTAACAATTACACGCTGAAGCTCGATGTATGGCAGCGGAAGGATGTCAAAGTGCCTGCTCCGACGGTGATTTATTACCACGGTGGCGGATGGATCTTCGGCGACCGCACTGGCGCGACGCTGCTGTTTATGCCCTATCTGGAAATGGGCTGGAACGTGATTAACGTTGAATATCGCATGGCCAGCACTTCGCTCGCGCCAGCGGCTGTGGAAGACTGCCGATGCGCCCTGCGGTGGGTGGTGAGGAATGCCAAGCAGTACAACATTGACACCGATCGAATTGTCTTGACCGGACACTCCGCGGGCGGGCACCTGTCTTTGATTACGGAGATGCTGCCGGAGGGCACGGGGCTCGACAACAATTGCAATGGTGAGGAAAAGCTGAAAGTGGCCGCGATTATCAACTGGTATGGCATTAGCGACGTAGCCGATCTGATCCAAGGCTCAAACCGGCGAAACTATGCCGCGATGTGGATGGGAAGCCAGCCAGACGCTCTCGCGATTGCGAAGCGAGTTTCACCGCTAACCTATGTGCGAGCCGGGCTGCCTCCGATCATGAGTATTCACGGCGACCAGGACCCGGTCGTGCCCTATGAGCATTCCGTACGCCTGCATCGGGCTTTGACTGCGGCGGGGGTTCCGAATGAACTTGTGACCATAAGGGGAGGGAAGCACGGTGAATTTTCAGATGCGGAACTGGAAGAGGCAAACATGAAAATCCGCGCCTTCCTTCACGCCCATGGGTTGCTGCCGTAGACTTAGACGCGGTTTGACTACGGGTAGGGCAGGTTGATTTCCGCGCCGTTGCTTCCCTGCACAACGATGTTGCTTTCCATCCGCCGGATGGACTTGATCTGGGACCATTCCGGTGGCGCTGAGTGGAGAAAAAGCAGGTACTCGGTCTGCCGTTGCGAACCTGCGGGTAGAGAGCAGAGCACCGGCACACCGAATAATGTGCGCATCTGGCGAGCGTGGTCCAGCCCCAGGGGCATGGGGCTGGTCCCGAACTCTGCCCCGCGAACTCGCGTTCTCCTGTTCCACGGAGATTGCTCGCGGGCGCAGTTTTCTTCCCATAAGGCAATCCACGGGAAGATTTTAGGATCGAACGAATATCCAACGACCAGGTTCTGCCCCCGGTTATGGACGGCAATGAATGCGTCCCCGCGATTCCCTTCCGCAAGCAACGCTGCGACGAAGCCGGTTCCATCGCGCAGGAAGGGTTGTGAAAGATCGGCTCTCTTGTGTTCGATGGTCGGGGCACACGGCCATTGGAATTCGACATTGCTCGCGAGCAGTTCGTGATCTTCATATCCAGCGGGCCAGGTTATCCCCCGCCTGGCGGATACAAAAAGAGCTGACTTTCCCTTCGCAAAGAGTGGTTCGCCGAAGGCTGCGTGCTGCACCCATTGGAATTCGACTTCTGCGCCTGTGAGATTGGTAACAATTTCTGCGAATGAGGCAACGTAGGCGTCGACTGGCAGAACAATCTCCCGCCGCAGATGAAGGCCATAAATGGGAAGCGAAACTTCCATGGCTAAGGTTGCACAATTCTCATCCGCAAAGGCTGCGACGACGTTCCACGCTGCTGTGGCGGCTTCGCCATGCAGTGGCAAGCCTCGCGCTGCTTCTGCCGGTGACGGCATGCCAAAATATCCGAGGGCCACGGCGTGTCCCGTGTAGCCGGATAGGAATTTGCCAACGGGGCCATCACCGTAAAACTGTGCATGCTCACCGGGAGAGAATGATTGTGGCTCGATCGTTTGCCAGGGCGCTTCCCAAAGCGCATTCATCGCGTGCCCGCAGAGGCGAAAATCTGCAATGTGGCCGCCTCCGGTCAGTACGGTGAGCTCAATTTGACCATTCGATAAACGGAAAGCCTGCCGACTGTTCCACCGAACGGGATCGACGGAGCAGAGCGGCATTCAGATACTAAGTCCTCCGTCGACGGGAAAGGCAACGCCAGTGACAAACGCCGCTTGTGGTGAGACGAGATAGAGCGCAGCTTCGGCGATCTCCTCAGCCGTCCCGAATCGTCCCATCGGTTGGCGAGCAATAAAATTCTTCCGCGCTTCTGCGGGGTCCGGGAAGGCGCCTAGGCGTTGGGTGAGTGAAGGAGTTTCGGTCGTGCCGGGACAAATACAGTTCACACGGATGTTGTCGCGAACATAATCGAGCGCCAATGATTTCGTAAGGCCGATTATGGCCGCTTTCGTCGCCGTGTAACATGCGCGATCAGGCACCGCACGTAAGGCAGTTGCCGATGCAGTGTTGAGGATTACGCCTGCGCCCTGGGATTTCATCGTAGGAATCACAGCGTGGCAGAGGAGATAAATACTCTTCAAATTGATGGCGACCGCGCGGTCCCACTCTTGTTCGCTGAGGTCCTCAAGTTTGCCGGTTGGCACTATGCCTGCATTGTTGAACAGAATATCGACGCGTCCGAACTTCGCGAGCGTGGCGCGCAAGACGGATTCGACCTGGTCTTTGTGGCTTACGTCAGCAACGGCGGCAAGACTTTTCCCTCCGTTTTTCTCGATTTGTTCCGATAGTCGTAGGACCAGTTCGCGGTCGATATCAACCGCGACAATGTTTGCTCCTTCCTTCGCGAAAAGCAGAGCGGAAGCAGCCCCGATCCCCGCTGCTGCGCCCGTGATGATCGCGGTTTTGCCCTGAAGCCTCATTTGTGTGTTGCCGCGCCGGTGCCGCTCCCCTGAAAGCCCATTCCGCCGGCGGGTACAAGCATGCCGCCGTCCACCAGCAAAGCGGCTCCCGTAATAAAGGAGGCCATTGGCGACGCGAGATAAGCGATCGCATCGGCTACCTCTTCCGGCTTGCCAATCCGGCCAACCGGATGCATGTGGTTGCACGTCTCAATCACCTTCCCGGGGTCGTCCGAAAGGTTAGCCGCCCAGCGGAGCATGGGGGTGTCGATGGTGCCGGGGCATACGCAATTCACCCGGATGCCTCTTCCGGCATAATCCAATGACATCGCGCGAGTGAGTCCGAGGAGGCCGTGCTTCGAAGTGACGTATGCGGCAGAGTTGCTGATGGCCGTCATGCTCTGGACCGAGCCAACAATTACGATCGCGCCGCCACGCTTCAGCAAGTGTGGGACAACAGACTTTGAGACGAGGAAGCAGCCTTTCAGGTTGATTCCCATCAACTTGTCCCAATCATCCTCGGTAGTGGTTACCGCGTCGCCGTAGAGTTGGATGCCGGCATTGCTCACCAGAATGTCAATGTGCCCGAATTTACGAGCTACCTCCTCGACGGCGCGCGAGACTTCAGCACCGGTGGCCACGTCGCATGGAAAAAAATCACAGGTCCCTCCCGCGTTTGTGATCAACGCGGCGGTTTTGCGTCCGGCTTGATCGTCGATATCGAAAATGGCGACCGAGGCTCCGAGACCGGCGAGCCTTCGCACCGTGGCCCCGCCGATGCCCATGGCGCCGCCAGTCACGATGGCGACTTTGCCGGAGAAATCAAGATTCATTTGCTCTCACCTGCAATGCGTGGCGTTGTGCGGACCCTGACCGTGAGCACCTGAAATGGTTTGATGGGAGCGCTCAACTCTCCGCCTTCTGTCTTCACATCGGCTACTTTCTCTTCCAGCAGGTCACAAAGCCAAGCAGCGTCGAATGCCAGATAGCCGCTGTGAATCTTTATATTCGATGATTTTCCCGCTGTCTCCTGGAGGCGCAGAATCGTTCCATCGCCATCTTCGGCACGCTTCCACGTCAGCAATGTTATGCCGGAATTTGCAATATCGAGCAAGCTGGCCTGATGTTTGGGAAGCGGTGAAGCATCAAGAGACGCTGCAACGTTGTCTTGCTCCAGGGGAGTGAGAGCTTCTAATCCATAGCGGGTCAGCGACCGGGCGTCAAATGTCGCTGCGCTCGTAATGGCATAACGAAACGTGAAATCGCCGCCCTGCCAAGCGGGGAAATTCGTGCCCCAATAGTTGTTCATCAGCCAGGAAAAGATGGTACTGGTCTTTGGCTTGAACTCTGTCGGCCAGTTGCCGCGAACGATGTCCCCGAATGCGACCAGGGGGGCGTCGATTGGAACGACTGCGGCAGTCACCTGCGCATTGTTGACGGCTGCCCACGTGGTCGGCAAATACCACTCCCGGCTTCCTCCCGCGAGCTCATCCTTCGCTGGATTCACCCAGCCTGACTGAGAACCATAAGTGAATTCCGGCGTAGTGACTGCGAACGGGAACGCAATGTAAGCCGATTCGCGAGTAAGCACGCGGTCTTTACGTACGTGATAAGTGATAAAGATATTCTTCGACGACTCAGGCAAGAAGATTTCCGTCTGGATTGACGGCGTATCCGTCGCCGAAGAACTAAGTGTCGCGGCTTGCCCGAGCGCTGTCCTCTTAATTGAGAGGAGTGATCCTGACTGCGACGGGTGCGAGGTCAACGCCGGCGGTTTCAGGCTGGCCCCAAAGCGGTATAAGGAATTCTCTGGATAGTCGTCCCCACCAGTCACGTAGAGGTACTGGCCAAATTTGTAAGAGCTGGAAGCGTCGACGATCTCGCGCCCCAGTTCCTTATCGAAGATGTTCGAGATTGCCCCCGATGACGGTTCGATAGTGACGCGAAAAAACTTGTTCTCCAGCACATTGCCCTGTTTACTCTCAGCTTGAGATGGCTCCTTGGGGGTTGGCTTGATGGCATAAAGCTTGTATCCCACAGCCGGCACGGCGGCTGCGAGGAATCGAACACGAACGTTTCCCGGACCAAACCCCGGCAGCGGGATGCCTTTGCCCTTCCATAGAGCCTCTAAGGGCACATCAGTGCCGGTAGCCGAATCCACGAGCGTCGTACCTGCCGGCAGGTCCGTCTCGACAATCCCCGACCGCGGCCAGTTCAGTGAATTGAAAACGGCAACGGAATTTTCCTTCGCTCGCACCAGCGCTTCGAGCTGCGCCCATCCGCGCTCGATTGATTCGCTAATGTCATCGCTGGCCCGCACCGCACGAAATCCTTTCAGCGCAATCTGGTCTTTACTCTGGTGATGCTCCGGCTGGGTCGTCGCGCTGACGTATGTCCATGTGTGCTCGTCATAGAGAAGCTCGTTGAGCCAGGCATCGTCGAGCATGGTCTTGTCCGGGAGCACGCGCGGTTCGAGAGACGATACTGCAGCGCCCATGACTTCAGCCGTTGTGATGCGGTGTTGGTTCTCGCGATGAATCGCCGTGTGCGCCGCATCCGATCCGTACCCGTCCTCCCAATAGGGACCGAAGTCGCCGCGGAACACAGGGATTTTGCCCTTCCACTCGCGCTCGATCTGTTGCAGTGCGGAGTGAACCGTCGAGAATTCGAGTTTCGGCCAGGCATATTCGTGGCTGAAGCTCGACACGATTTCACTCTGCTCTTTGGCCAAAGGTGTGTTCTCAAGCTGTGTACCAAAAATAATGGCAGTGTTGGCCGTGTAGTCCGGGCGCGTATATGCCTGGAGGAAAACAGGCAGTGAATCGCGGATCGACTCCATGCGCCACGGCCCGCCAAATAACGTGTGGGCTTGCAAGTAAGCGCGCGAATACCACATCAGCACGCGGCCGCCATCGGGGCCCTCCCAGTAGAACGGTGATTTCTCATTCCAGCGGCCAAGCAGCATCACGGGCGCGCGCCAACTGTTGCTTGCAGCCACCAGATACTTAATCCCTGCATCATGAAGCAGGGAAGCGTAACCCCAAGTATAGGATGGCACATCGACAATCTGCGCAGCATCGGCCGAGGGGAGTTTGTATTCGCGCGCAAGCTGGTGTTGTCCGTAAAGTGAGCGTGCGAGCGCTTCCCATGACGCGTTGCCAGTATGCAGGTTTACAAACTCCGGCGGGATGACAATGCTGCCACTGCGAACGTGCTCTAGAAACTGTTCTCGCGCCTCAGTATCCCTGCCATTCAAATATTGTTCCGCGACCCAACTTCCATCGAGTGTCCAACGAAAATCCGGGGTCTTCTTTATGAGCTCCATCGCCTGGTCGATGGATTGTGAGTGCAACTCTGCAACTTTTGCGGCATAGTCGGTGAAGCCAACGTCGAGGTGTTCGTGCGGTATGAGCTCGACCGTCCATTTCTTCGCGGGCTCTACAGTTGCGGAGGCGGTCAGCCTTCCCATAGTGACCGTGGCCTGAGCTGGACCGCTCCACTCGGGTACTTCAAAAGCTAATCGCGATTCGCCAAACTCATTGTCTGCTGACACTGGCTTGTCGAAAGTATGGGCACCGATATGAAGGGCGACAGATTCACTCGATCGAAGCTTTCCGGCGGACACAAAGACGTCCACGACTTCGGCTAGCCCACTCTTCGTATCGCGATAAAAGATTGTCGGCTCGATTCGAGCGGAACATGCGCTCTCGTCGTATTGCCGCGCGTCATCCTGACTGAACTCGAGCGCATCGTAAACTAATCCGGTGTGACCCGGCGCAATTGCGCCGAGCGAATTTTGCACAGTGGCTGGATCATCCATCGCGGTGAGGACGAACGTGTTTTCTCCTTTGAGCAGCCACGACGCGGGAATCGATATTGTTTTCTCGTCTATCGACGTTTGGGGAACAAAGGTGCCCTCCCAGTCGCCAGCCCGGAAATCGAGCTTGGGATGGAAGTAGAAAAATCCTGCGTGCCCATTAACCTCGAGCTTGAGAAAAGACAGACGAGGCGTCTCGTAGAGGATCGCAATCTTCAGGCGATACAGGCCTCGTGGCCTGTCGTGTAGCACGAATTTCAGGGTGTAAGGATGCAGGCGGCCACCTGCAATGCCGTTCGCCGGACCGGGTTGGAAACGGTACCAGTCTTTATCCTTGTCCATGCCGACGACAAAAACAGGATCGCTTTTCGGGTCTGTATAGTTGATTTCCCAGTGGCTTTTGAACTCACCCGAAGAGCCGTCGAAACTCCCGATCTTCCAAAGCGTCCTCTCACTAGCGCCCGCAGTCGCGGGAAATATGGCGGCAGCAAATAGGATTATGACGGCAACTAGAACATTTCTTTTCATGATTACCATTTCGGCTGCGTGATCACTGCGCCGCGGCGGCGTGGATCGTCGGTCCATGCTCCCATCTCGTGCCGTTTGGAAAGCTCGTGGTAGCGAGCAAGCTTATCGCGATCAAGTTCCACGCCCAAGCCCGGTCCGCTTGGAACCGTCATGCCTCCATCCTTATATTGCATCTTGCCACCAGCAATGATGTCGTCAGTCAGATGATGATAGTGCGAATCCGGCGCGAGCGTCAGATTTGGCAGGCATGCGGCGAGATGCAGCATGGCGGCTTGCGAAATGCCAAACTCCGCTCCACTATGCATTCCCGCATCCACGCCCATGGCCTCGCATATTTGTCCCGCAAGCCTGGCCCGATGGATGCCGCCGTACCAGTGCGGATCTAGCAGGACCACATCGAGCACGTCTTCGATGATGGCAGGCGCGAGGTCCTCGAACGCGAATACCGACATATTGGAAGCCAGAGTTACCCACGGCGCTTTTGCGTTCACTCGCTTCATCGCGCGCATACCCCAGACTGGATCTTCCAGGTACTCCATGTTGAAGTCATGTAGTCGGCGCGCGACATCGATCGCTGTGCTGACAGTCCAGACTGCATTCGGGTCGAGGCGAATGCGGTGTTTAGGAAATGCTTCGCGCAACGCAATAAACGTGGCGACCTCTTCGTCGGGAGGAAGGACGCCGTTCTTGTATTTCAGTGTTTTAAAGCCGTATTTGGCGACGAGATCCTTCGCGAAATCGACCATCTGGCTGATGTTGGATATTTCGCCTGCGCCTTGGTCATTTGGATAACGATAGAAAAGGTAGGCTGCGAATGGAACCTCGTCGCGAATTCGCCCGCCGAGCAGGTCGCACACCGGACGGTTCAATGCCTTGCCTTGAATATCGAGAATTGCAAACTCAACTCCGGCAAAACCCAAAACGTAGCCGAAGAGTTTCACAGAGCTCGGGGCCGAAACCTTCCACCGGATCCTCTCGAGGTTCATCGGATCTTGGCCGATAAGCAGCGGCTTCAATTCCGCGAGTTGGCCTGCGCGGCTGGCGCCTCCATAACACTCGCCCAGCCCCGTGATGCCTTCATCGGTATCGACCTCGATAATGATGCGCGAAAATCCGGGATGGGACCCGATCGAGTAACGTAGCGGCGCTTCAATCGGAATGAAAGCTTGAGTCCAGCGAATGTCAGTAATTTTCATCGTCGCTCCATTTCGCTAGCGCTGGTTTGCGAGCAACTGTCCGCGAATGCCAACGCGTACCCGGCAAATGTGCCATCGGCTCAAGTTGGCGAAATACATTTCATCGAAGTTGGGGCCACCGAATGCCGCGTTCGTAGGGCTGGCAAGCATTGTCCCTTCCAGATCCCACGCGAAAAGCGAAACAGCTCCGCCCGGCGTCACGCGGTAAACATTGTGCGAGGCGTAACAAGTCACGTACAAGTTTCCTGCGGCATCGAGCGCGGCGCCGTCAGGCACACGATCCAAGCCCGCGGCGTATACGCGCGGCTCTCCGATGGCTCCCGATTCGAGAATTGGTACAGCCAGCACGTTGTTTCTGGTGCTCTGCACTATGTATAAAGTGCGCTCGTCTGCCGTCAGCGATAGCCCGTTCGGGAAAGACAGACGATCGAGCAGTTGCTCGATCTTGCCATTCGGTCTTAGGACGAACAGGAAGCCGTCTTCTTTCTTAAATTCGCCGGAATCGCTGAAATAAAGATTGCCGCTCGTATCGAAGACTGAAAAATTCGGATTGCGCAGGTGGTATCGCCCTACCCTTTCCCAGGAGCGTCGCGTTTTACCGGAACGGTCTAGTTGTATCAGGGCGCCGAGTTTGAAGTTGCAGACGTAAAGATCCTGGCGAGGCGAAAAAGTCAGGCCGAGATTGAATCCCCCGAGGGTTGTTACCAGCCGGGCCTTTCCTCTTGGGTTTATTTTGTAGATCTGGCCGAGTTCGCCGCCTGCCCAGAGATTCCCGTCATTATCAAAGGCTAGTCCCTCTGGATGGTCGAGTTCTTCGGCAAAGATTTCGAATTTTTCCAGCGGAATGAGCGGCTGCATGTGGAACTGTCTACGAGAGCTTTTCTAAGAACTTGTTTGTCCGACATTTGAACATATATAGTGATTTTAGTGCTTGGTCAAGTATGTTGCAGTTGAACAGGCACCGATTTGTCCGCCGGATCTGGCGGTTTAAGAGAACGTAAGAAAACGGAAAAACCATGTCATCACGCGAAATCGCAATTGCCGCGACACAGCTCGAGCCCGTCCAGCGCGAGACGGTGATGGCCACGGTAGCGCGCCGCATCGAACAACTGGTGCGGAGCGGCGAGCTGAAGGCCGGAGACCGGTTGCCGCCAGAGCCAGATCTTGCCCGGATGCTCCGTGTCAGCCGCGGCTCGCTTCGTGAGGCCCTCAAAGGGCTGATGTATCTCGGTCTCATCAAGTCCCGGGCGGGTGACGGCACTTATATTCAATCTTCCCTGGGCCGGGTTCTTAATCAGCATTTCCAGTGGATGATCCTCCTCGACGAGGTCAAGCATTTGGAAATCTACGAACTGCGAAAAATCATCGAGCCCACGGCCGCCGCGCTAGCTGCCCGGCGGGCGACTCGAGCTGATATAGCACGACTGGAGGCGGCACTCACTGGCATGGCCCAAGGCCGCGGAGATCCTGAGCGATTCCACGCCTTTGACATTCAATTTCACGACGCCTTCGCCCAGGCTTCCGGCAATGCGGCTGTTCAGGCCACGATGCGAATGCTGTATCATGCGACGTCCGAAGCCCGGAAAGCAGTTTTGCCGTTCATCGAAGATTGGGATAAACATTGGCGGCGCCACGAACGCGTCCTCGCGTTCATTCGCGATCACAAGCCGTTCCTGGCCCGCAAAGCAGTTCTCGGAGATCTGCAATACGCCGAGAGTTTATTGCGAAAGCATGGCGCAACCATGGCAGAGTATCGAAACGGTCGAGGTGTGCAGGAGAGGCGTGACCGCAGAACTCATCGCCGCCAACGGCGATCCAACCGGATATTCGGGAGCAATCATGAAACGACAGTTCGTTAGTGTTTCACTCTTCCTTATTCTTCTGTCCGCGGCCACTTTTGGAGCGGAGAATCAGCATTTCGATTGTACGCCCTCGTTTCCTTTTCACCAGCAATGGCAAGGAGCCGACGCCGCGTATTCAATTCCGTTACAGGACGGGCGCGTAGTTTGGATCTTCGGCGACACGCTCTATGGCAACGAACGGCTGGTCAACGGCGAAGAACCGCGCATGGTGCACAACACGATCGGCATTTCTACATGCAAGAACGGCAATTGGAATATCGACTACACGATCAAGCAGGATGTGAAGGGCTCTCCCGACAGCTTCTTCAAGCCGCAGCAGAACGATGGAACCTATTATTGGGCGCTCGATGGAGTAGAGAATAATCACGAGCTTTGGATCACGCTGGTCTGCGTGCGCAATGTGCCGAATTCAAATGCGTTCGCGCTGGGATTCGAAGTCTGCGGAACTGACCTCGCTCACGTGACTGGTCTGGAAGGCGATCCGCAGAACTGGAAGGCGGCGTACTTTCCTCTGGTGCCGGAAAGCGTTCATGCCAACCCCTCTGCTTCAGCGCTGATCAAAGACGACTATCTTTACATCTACACGCTCTACGAAATCGGAAGCCGGCCGCAAATTCTCACGCGTATTCCGCTGAAAGGGCTTACTGATCCCAAGAAGAGCCTGCAGTACCTCGGCAGCGATGATCAGTGGCACGACGGAATCGAGCCGGCAAAAGCCAAGGAAATCATGACGAAGGGTGCTTCGGAAATGTCGGTGCGCTATCACCCGGAGCTGAAAAAGTGGATTGCGGTGATGGTCGACCCGCAGATCTTTTCCGACAAGGTCATCTTCCGAACCGCGCCGAGCTTAGCGGGTCCGTGGACGGACGGTGAAGTGATCTATCGCATTCCGATTTTGCAGAAGAGCGATCCGAAATATGATGCGGATACTTTTTGCTATGCGGGTAAAGAACATCCCGAGTTCGAGAAATCCGGCGAACTGCTCTTCACTTACGTCTGCAACACTATGAAGCCCAAGAAGCTGCCAGCGGAGACAAACATCTACTTTCCGCAGGTAGTGCGCATGCCAATGCCCGCCGCTGCGACGAAATAATTAGGCTGAGAGCACCTGTTTGCAGAAGGCGAGAGTGCTCCGGACGTGCTCCGTCCAGTACGGCCAGTCGTGTCCGCCGGGAAATTCCTCGTAGGTGTGCGGCACGTGCAGTTGTAAAAGCGCCGCGTGCAATTCGCGATTTGCATCAATCAGCGAATCCTCATTGCCGCAATCGAAACGGATTGGCGGCAGCCTGTCATGGTTCACCTTTGCCCAGTGCAGCAAGTCCGTATCGATGTCGCCCGCGTACTGAAAAGCCTTCACGGGAAATGGAATGAACTGCGAAAGCTGTTCGACCTTTGTGACCGATGAATGCGCGGAGATTCCCTGCACCTGTGACGCGTACTTCATTCCCAGCCGCAAAGCACCAAAGCCGCCCATCGACAGCCCGGCAATCAAGAATTGTTCCTGGTGTAGTTGTGGAAAGAGTTCGCGCAGGCAGCGCGGGATGTCATCGACAATCCATTTTTCACAATCGGCGTGCGCATGAGGAACATATCCGCTTCCGTCGCCCCAGAGTCCGTCCGAGGGCATTGCGATCATCATCGGAAGGGTGGTCCCTTCCCGCAGCATCTCAGTAGCGATCGTGTCGATCGAACCGTTTAGCCACCAGTTCCACTGGCAGCCAAAAACGCCATGCAGCAAGAGCAACAGCGGAACTCCTTTGAGCGATTCCATGGACGGCGGAGTGAACAGCAGGACATCCCCGCGTGACCCAAGAGCTTCTCCGCGGAAATTCAGGAAACGAAGAGATTCATTTCCGGGGATCAGGCGCGAAAGCTGGGCATTGGGGAATTGGTTTGCCATTCTTATACGTTTCCGCCAAGCAGCGGAATGGCTCCGAACAATCCAGCGTTATTTCCAAGTTGTGCTGCGACGATCTGGACTTTCCCCCACGGCGTCCACGCGTGCTGGTTTACATAGGACTGGATATACGGAATTATCAAGTCCGCCCGCCGCATTACCCCACCTCCAATGACGATTCGCTCCGGATCGTATGCGTGGATCAATCCCACCGCACCCGTCGCCCAAACTTGCAAACAGTAGTCGCGAATCTCGCTAGCCACACGGTCTCCGGCATCGGCCAGGTCAAACAGGAGTTTGAAATTTGTCTCCGCCTGATCAGACAATTTGCTTTTAGCGAAGTCTCGCCACTCACGCGCGAGCAGAGGCAAAGACCATCCCGATGCTTCGGCCTCAACACACCCAGTCGCGCCGCAAGTGCACAGACGCCCTCCTACTCTTGCTGGCAAGTGCCCGCCCAGGCACCCCGCCTGCGCGTGCTTTCCGCGAAGCAGTTTGCCTTCGATCATCGCCACGCCACCGATGCCGGTACCCAGCGTGATCATGACTACGTTGTCCCAACCCCGCGCGGCTCCCGCATGACGCTCGCCGAGCAAGGCCATGCGAGCGTCATTCTCGATCGCAAACCGCAGCCCTAATTCCTGACTGCACCAGGCACTGAAGTCGATTGATGGCGCGTCTTCGTATTTTTTGTTAGTGGAAACCACTCGACCCGTTCGCGCGTCCGCCAGTCCACAGAACCCGAGGCCCACGCCCTCGCAATCTCTGGGCTCCATTTTCAGTTCCCGGAAAAGTTTACGGATCGCCTCTGCAAAGACCGCGAGCGCCGGACGAAGCGGTTGTGCCGAATCTAGGGCGACATGATGGGCGCCCAGCACCCGGTCATCTCTTACGACCGCAATGGTGGCATGGCTGCCACCCAGATCAATTCCGACGGCGGCGCGAGTCATATTGATAAATCACCGTAAAGCTCTGAGGACTGCAATAATATGCGTTTTGCGCCAAAAAAGATCAAGATTTTGTTCCTTTTCGTTGCATTCGAGAGGCGATCCGGTTAGCCTTATCTTCATCGTGATCCCTTCGCCGGCAATTGTGAATTGGGCCGATGGGGCGCTTCAGGTCCCCGGGCTTCAACAATCAGAGAAAAAACTCGGTCAATTAACCGGAATTTTCCACGATCAGCCTGCGTGGCAACAGCTTGATCCCGAAACTATAGTCTACCGGGTATGGTGGTGGGAGCCCGTCCCAGCGGGTACAGAAGGCGGCTTGTTCTGGGGACTTACCGAAATCCAACCCGGCCGCGTCGGCAACGAGTATTTCATGACACGCGGGCACTGGCACGTCATCCGCAACCGCGCCGAATTCTATGGCACCGTTGCCGGAACCGGCAAACTCCTTCTCATGGATCGAACCGGGCACACCTGGGCTGAAGATATGACGCACGGAAGTTTGCACTACATCGCCGGAGAAGTCGCGCATCGCATTGTGAATACCGGCAACACTCCGATTCGTGTAACTGCCTGTTGGCCAAGCGACGCCGGACACGACTACGAGGTCGCCGGGGGCCGCGGTTTCGGCGCACGGATTTTTGAAGAGCGTGGTGTCCCTGTCCTCGTGAATTCCCAAGGTTAATGGAGTGAACCGAGATCGCCAAAATTCTTCCGCTGGATTTGATCCAAAGATTGGTATTCATTGGCAGAATCCGGAACCTAGATTTACATACGACGAAGGCGTGTTCGGTCCGCTGCCGGAGTTCCGCCGCCTCGATGACATTCGCCGGAGCTTAAGGAACCCAGCCTCCCAAGGTCCCGATCCCGTCTATTCGATCGTCATGGATGTAGGCCGAGACGAACATCGTGACGAACTGGCTCGCCGCATGCTGTTATTCGGCGTTGTTGCTTACGCGGCAGGTCAAATTGGCGAGGAACCGGTTCGCAGCCAGGGACATATTCATGCCGTCGCACCGCACTGCGGATGGTCCACACCGGAATTGTTTGAGATATGGGAAGGCCGGGCGATTATTTACGCTCAGGAGACCGCAAGCGATGATCCCGGACGCTGTTCTGCAATAACAGCCGAGCTAGGCGACAAAGTTGTCGTGCCGCCGAAATGGGCGCATTGCGTCATCAACGCCGACCCAGGAGCACCGATGGTTTTCGGCGCATGGTGTGATCGCCAATACGGATTTGTTTATGACGAGATCCGGGCACACCACGGGCTCGCCTGGTTTCCCATCGTCAATAAGGACCGCATGATCCGCTGGGAGCGGAATTTGAGCTATCGGTTTAGCCAACTTGCGACTCGAGGTGCGCGAACATATCCAGAGATCGGATTAGAGCCACGAATGCCGATCTACGAGCAATTCGCCAAGGATCCCGATAGCGTTCAGTGGGTTTCGGATCCGGCTAGATTCGAAAAGCTTTGGACTGAATTCGAAATGTAGCTCGTCAGTCGGCCACGCCGAGGCGCCGCTCCAGTTGTTCCAGCGACACGCCTTTTGTCTCCGGGTAAATGGCTGCGACGAGAATGAAGTCGATCAGCATCATCGTCGCAAAAAAGAAAAAGGGAGTAGCGCTCGATTTTTTCGCCAGCACCGGGAAAACGGCTGATATAAGCGCGTTCATGACCCACAGTGTCGACGTCCCAATAGCTTGCCCCTTTGCGCGAACCCTGGTCGGGAAAACTTCACTTATATAAACCCAAATTACGGCGCCTTGTGAGATGGCGAAGAATCCCATGAACGCCATCACCATCCAGACGAGCCAATCCTGGTGCGTACCGCTGCGGAAGATCTGTCCGATCACTGCCAGAAAGATGCAAACACCAGCGGTTCCGGTCAGCAGAAGTTTTTTGCGCCCGAAGTGGTCAATGACGCTCATGGCGATCAGTGTGAAGATGAGATTGGTGAACCCAATGGTCACCGACTGCATTCCGGCGGAGTATTTGCTCGCTCCGGCAGCGGCGAAGATGTCATTCAAGTAGTACAAGCACGCGTTAATGCCGGTGAGTTGATTAAACGCGCCGGCGGTCACCGCAAGCACGATGGGCAGCACGTATTTCTTTTGCAGTATCGTCTCGCCTGCGGAACTGCGTTCGAGATGGATTGAGGCAACGATGGAATTCAGTTCCGCCTCAGGGTTCTCGTTGCCGGTGAGCCGCAGAACCTCCAGCGCTTCGTGCGTTCTACCTTTCAAGGCTAGCCACCGTGGGCTGCGCGGAATGAAAAACAACATTAAGAGAAAGAGCAGGGCCGGGAGCGCTGCAATCCCCAACATCCAGCGCCACTCCTTCACCCCGAGGCTCATTCGCGTGATCAGGAAATTCGACAAATAAGCGAGCAGAATGCCGACAACGATCGTGATCTGGAAGCAACCCACGAGACGTCCACGCCAGCGCGCGGGGGACAACTCAGCGATATACATCGGTGCCAGCACTGAAGAGCCGCCAATCCCCAGGCCTCCGATGATGCGAAAAACGATCAGCGATCCCCAATTCCACGCGAGCGCGCAACCCAAGGCCGACAGCAAATAGAAAATCGCCATGATCCGCAGGCTGTCGCGGCGCCCAATCCGCTCACCGGGGTAGCCAGCGGTCATCGCCCCAACCACCGTTCCCCAGAGAGCGCTGGAGACGGTGATCCCCAATAAGTAAGGAGTGAGGTTGTAGACCTCGGTCAACTGGTGTGTTGTCCCGGAGATGACAGCGGTATCGAATCCGAAGAGCAGGCCCCCTAAGGCGCTGACGAAGGTGCTCTTTACCAGGTATCCGTTGATTCCCATAAAAGCTCGCTTCCTTAAGGAATGAACGAATACTAGCGAAAAGAACAAAAATGGTCTACGAAATAGCGTATTAAGACGGTATAAACTTGCGATACACGGTCAATACTGCGGAAGTTCGCAATCGGCAGAGGATGAGTCCCATGAGCTTGAACTCAAGTCTGAACCGTCGCACTTTCTTAAAATTGGGGGCCGCCGGATCGGCCGCTGCTGCCCTAAGCCCGTCTTTGGTCGCCAGCGCAAATTCCGTTCGCTCGCTATCCTGTCCTCCTTCTTTAAGCGATCTGGCATCGGACCGGCTGACCTACCGGTTGCGAGATTTATTTAACTGCCCAGTTGCGATGAATGAGTGGGGCTATGCGCAGGTGGGGAAATCCGTTTCGGCGATCACCGCAGTCTCGTTTCCTCCCTATGCCTGTTGCGGCGTGCCTGATACAGCCTGGAGTCCCGGTTTCCTCCTGACATGCGAGATGTTTCTCGATGGCCGGTTCCTGGCACTCGCCGCCGCGCCTGACGGTAATGTCGAGTATCAATGGTTGCCCCATTGTGTAGTCCGGAAACAAACTGCCAAGTACCTGCGTTTTACTACGCGCCTTTTCCTGCCAAGCGAGCGCCGGGCAGTAGTACAGGCGATCAGCGTAAAGAACATCAGCAAGATGCAACGCCGGTTCTCGCTCGCGTTCAACATGCAAGGTGCGGTTGCGCGGAAAACCACGGCATGGTTTGTGAACTCTCCGGGCGAGGCAGACAATCACATCACCTGGGACGCAAGGAGAGGCTGCCTACTATTCGAGGCGCAACACTCCAAAATCGCCGCTGCGCAGGGATTCCAGCCTGCCCCGAGCCGCGTCGAGCAATCGCGGATGTTGTATTTCGATATGGACCTCAATCCGAGGGAGGAAAAAGAACTCAATTTCGTACTCGCGATTGCCGACGAAGGACGAGCCGCGCTCGATCTTTACGATAATTTGCAAGCAGGCTTTGCGAGGCTCGAAAAAGACAATGAGGCGGCGTTTAACAGCCTGGTGCAGGCTGCATTCACGCCGGGGAATTCGTCCTTCAGCGGAAATCTTCCGCGCCTAGTCACCAACGATGAATCGCTTTGGAAGCTCTATCACAATGGATTTGCCAACTTGCTTTTCGCCCGACGTCATTCGCCCGATTCCGCGTATGGTCCAACCTATTTGACCCTGAGCGGCCACGTGCTGCCGACGCTGAGTTTCCCCTGGGACACATCGCTGACATCGTTGGCGATGGCTCTGCTCGATCCAATTCCATTGCGCAATCTGGTTGAGGTGTGGCTGAGGAGCGACATGCATCAGCACCACTCCACCGACTACGTGACAGGAGAGCCCGTAGGCCCGTGGTATGCGGTGAACGACGCTGCGATTGTGCGCTGTGCCTGGCGCTACCTCTGCGTTACCGGAGACCTTGGCTGGCTGGACAAGAGGGTTGGTGATCGAACTGTGCTCGATTGCCTCGACGACCATGCTCTCTATTGGAAGAGATTAGATCGATTCGGCCATGGTCTCGCCGACTACGGCACTATCGAAAATCTGCTGGAAGTTGTCAGCACCTACCTGCATGAAGTGGCCGGCATGAATGCCGGCAATGTGCACAGCATGCGTGTACTTGCGGATCTGCACGAGCGTCGCGGCAATTCCGAGCGCGCAAAACGACTGCGCGGTGAGGCACAAGAGCTGGCGGAACGCATCAATCGGTTGCTTTACATCAAAGGAAAGGGATATTGGCGCTGCGGCCAGCCCGATGGCACCTTCAACGAAGTTCGCCACTGTTACGACTTCCTTGCCGTCCTCGACAATATGTCCGAGGATTTGGCGCCTGCGCAGAAACAGGAAATGAATGCATTCTTCTGGCGCGAATTGCACAGCGAAAAATGGATGCGCGCCCTCGCGCAGGATGATGCAGATGCCACCTGGAACATCCGCCCCGACCATAGTTGCCTGGGCGCCTATGCCGCGTGGCCTCCGATGACGGCGAAGGGTCTTTACAAAATCGATTCACCCGACAAGATTGCCCACTGGCTTCGAGAAGTGGCCAAAGCTGGCAACCAAGGTCCTATCGGGCAGGGGCACTTTGTTGAGGACGTCTACCCGCCCGTCAACGGCGGCGCGTTCAAGTCGTCCGAAGACGCGCCATTCATTGAAGATTGGTGCTGCATTGCTGCCGGTGCGTTCACGGAACTCGTGATTGATTCGATTTTCGGTGCCGAACTTACGCTCGGGGATGGCATTAAAGTGAATTCACATCTCCACAGCTTCGATCCGAAGGCGCGATTAGAGGGCGTGCGATATCAGGGGAGCTTGTACACGATCACGAAAACCGGCGCGCAGAGAGAGAAGGCCTGATTCCACGTCAGCTCAGACTCGCATTACTTTAATGCCGAGCTCTTGAAAGGGTGCGACCGCTTCATCGCTGGCGACGGTGTCGGTCACCAGGATATGCAGTTCTTCCGGCTTGCAGATTCGCCAGTTTGCCACCACACCCAACTTGCCGCTGTCGACCACTGCGACACGCCGGCGTGCGAGCTTCATCATGGTTGCATTCAGCTCTGCCTCGTCCGCATTGAAGCAGCTTGCGCCCCATGCTGCATCCATGCCGTCGGCTCCGATAAACATTGTGTTGATCAACATATTGTCGAGTGAGCGCAACGCTGCCGTACCCACGAGCGAGAACCACTCTCCGTGCAGGTGTCCCCCGGTTACGAAGACATAAACGTCTTTGCGCTTCGACAGCTCCATTGCCACGTTCACCGTGTTCGTGACCACCGTGATGTTGTAATTGATTGGCAGGCCTCGAATCACTTCGGTCGTCGTCGTTCCCGGAGTCAACGCGATTGTCTCTCCCGTGGTGATCAAGGCAGCTGCTGCTCGGCCAATGCGCCGCTTTTCGTCGGCGGCATGCTCCACCTGCGCCAGGAACGATTGGTCTCGACGAAAAGGTTCGTAGAAAAGCGGCTCGATCGATACCGCCCCGCCATGCGTGCGGCGCAGAAGGCCCTTCTCCTCAAGAGCGTCCAGGTCGCGGCGCACGGTGACAACGGACACGCCGAGTTGCTCGCTCAGCGCATCGACGGCCACGCGACCTGTTTGCTGCAAGCCCGTCAGAATCGCGGTAAAGCGGACCTGCTGCTTATCGAGGGACGCGCTGTCGGTCTCGGTCCATCCGGTCGCGCCGCTTCCAGGTCGTGGGGGGCGTTGATTTTTCATTCCGTCTTCTGCTTGGACAACAGAACTCCGCTCCAGTTTTCGGTTTCCGACAAAACGAAAGCGCGTCTGCAGGATACACGCTCAAATGTCTATTTACAAAGATGATCGGTAACGCTCAGCCCGAGGCGCGAAGTACCCGAAATACTTCCTATACCGTCAAGTTCGATCAAAAAAATGCAGTTTGCTGCATAAAACAAATTGTAAAATGATTGTTTTTAGTTCGTCATGTTTGTGCAGACAGGCAGCAAGCAGGGGCCGATCTATTGGAGAGAAGAAACATGGATCTGGACCGCCGCCAATTCGTGACCGCCGTGGTAGTCTCCGGTGCCGCCAGCGCCATTTCGAGAGCCGCCGCCGAGAACGCAACTGCGGCCCTCTCCCCAGTCAATGTTTTGCCGAATTCTTCCGAGAGCAAAATTGATTTCCGTTATGCGCCGCGCAACCAGCAATCCTGCATCTGCTTTCCCGATGATCCGAATAAGACGGTGATCGGACGCGCGGGGGATTTGCGCTACGGATTCTCCAGGTCGCTCGCTGCCGGAATGGAAAACTTTGCCACCACTGTTGATTTCTCGCTTTCCGGGTTTCAGGACGACAAAGTTCTCTCGCAGACTATCGAGGCGGCTGCAATCCCCATCGTGCACACACTGATCGACCGGCCCGCTGCTACGTTGGAACTGATTGCGTTCGCCACTCGCCGTGCCAATGAGGGTCGAGTCGATAACGTGTTGCTTTCCATCAGGTCGAAAAAAGGCAGAGTCGCAGTAGTGCCGAAGATTCGCATTCGAATTTGTGAAAAGCTTGAGATGGAAAGCTACAGCACGCCCACGGCGATGCTCCGCGTGGTAGGACGAAAATCGCCTTTTCTACTCGCTGCGCAACTCGAAAGTAATGTCGGCACCTGTATGCTGTGGCAAGAGGAAGGGTTCACCCTTTACCTGCCACATGGACAAGCGACTGAGCAATCTCCTGCGCGTTATTTCGTGCGGTTGCCCCAGGAGAACCAATCTGCTGATACACTGCGCGAGCATCTTACCGATGCCGACAAGCTTCTCGCCGAGACGCGCGCCTTCTGGAGCAAATGGAAGCCCTTTGGATCCACCGATTGGAGCTACCCAGGCCGCCACGGTGAATTTCTTACAGCTTGTGCTCGGAATATTCAACAAGCCCGCGAAGTCAAGAACGATCGACTTGTTTTTCAGGTTGGCCCCACGCAATACCGCGGTCTGTGGATAGTCGATGGCAACTTCCTTCTTGAAGCAGCCCGCTATCTCGGTTACGACCGGGCAGCCGATGAGGGGCTGCGTTCCGAATGGTCGAAACAAGCTCCAACCGGACAGGTCATCGCCGAGAGTGGCGGCGAACACTGGAAAGACACGGCAATCGCCATGTTCACTCTTATTCGCCAGTGTGAGCTCAAACAAGACTGGGCGTTTTTCCGCGACCTCGAACCAAACGTCGTACATGCCCTCGATTTCCTGATCGGCTTGCGCGACGAAGCTCGTAAAGGGTCCAGCGCGAACGGACGTTATGGCTTGCTCGCTCCCGGATTTGCTGACGGTGGTGTAGGTGGTATCCGCTCGGAATTTACGAATACTGTGTGGACGCTCGCCGCGCTTCGCGCGGTGGCGGATGCTGCCGATGAACTTAGGATGCCGTCTCTTGCGAAGGCCCGTGAGTTCTTCCGCGAACTTTACACCGCTTTCCAGAAGATGGCCAAGCAAGAGATGGTCCGGCATCCCCTTGGATTCGAATACCTGCCGATGCTCGCACATGACGATCAGGCCACGGCCTATGCGGATCAATGGAATCGTCCTCGTCCACAGACCGCTCAATGGGCACTTTCCCACTCGATCTATCCGGGCGTGGTTTTTGAGAAAAGCGACCCCATTGTTCGCGGCCACATTGCCTTGCTGCAATCCTGTACGCAGGAAGATGTTCCGATTGAAACCGGCTGGCTCTGGCACGACAGCCTGTGGACTTATAATGCATCATTCGCAGCTCACGTTTATCTTTGGGCTGGCTTGGGCAATTGGGCACATCGTACCTTCACCGGCTTTCTCAACCACGCCTCACCTTTGTATTGCTGGCGAGAGGAGCAACCGCTTCAACGCGCACTAGTTGGCCAGGATTGGGGCGACATGCCCCACAATTGGGCCAGCGCCGAATGTGTTCGTTATCTTCGGCACATGCTTGTGCTTGAGGATGGAAAGTCGCTTCGACTGCTGAATGGGATTTCCGCAGCGGAGCTGAACCCTCGCGCTGGCTTCTCGCTACAAAATTCCCCGACGCGCTTCGGACGAGTCAATCTCGAACTCGAACCTGCAGGTGCTCACGGCTGGCATATGCGGTTCGAACGGGATAGCGGACCTGTTCCGAACTCAATATCATTTCCGAGCACAATCGGCGGACTGAATATACAAAAGGTAATCTCCGCAGACTACAAGATTAGCGGCGAAGTGGTTGAAGTCGAACCTGAAGCCCTCAAGTGGGAGGCGTTTCTAAAGTAGGATTCTCGAGATGCAATCCACTTGTATCCAATCGGTGGGACGTCCCTGCGGCTTGGCCCGCTGCCAGCCGTCACGAACTCGCCCTGCGTGCCACCGCTTCCGGTTATTGAAAAACTGGCCGCTGCACTTGTTCGTCTGGACCTTCGGACACGCGCTAGATTCTAATGCTTCCGGCGAACGCGACGTTTGCACTTGTGGCCGCCTGGTGGTCTCGTAGATGCTTCATTCCGGAAACACAGGCAACCCTCCCTTAGCAATCGAATGGAAGCAACAGGTTCGCTTTATCGAGAACGAAGCTCACCTGAGGATTCAGTTGCCATCACGGGCAGACCACCTTCTGCTGGTTGAGCGTGATAACAACTCTCTCTGAAAGGCCGGGATTAAAACGTGAATAGACGACAGAGTAAGCGGGCGTGTCTTCGCCGTCTTTACCCGGGCCGCCGGTTACGGATACAGCCATCGTCCCATCCGACTTGTAGAACGTATCCTGAGAACGGTTGGCGGCGTAAGCGTGTGTTTTCTTAAACCCACTGAGACGGGCGCTATACCAGGTGAGCACCGCGCTGACCTTCGAATCATAGACCGAGTAGAAGTCTGCCTGCATCTTGCTCTTGCATACCATTGAATCTGGCAGAACAGTCGGGTCGTTGCCCAGGTGTAAACGCGAAGCAGTCGCGGGATAGAGCGGCAAGCCAGTCATAGGATCGGTGGAAACGAGCTTTGGGCCGGCGATGGCGGCCAACGCGACCAGAAGAGGAATCAAAACAGCAGTATGAGCGCGTGACATTGGCTTACACCTTTTGTGGCCATCGAAGTTTGCGCTGTATCCAGATGCGGTTCCGTCAAGAACCACACTTGATCTCAATCCGCAAATCCGAGCTCGATACGGGTGATTCCAGAACCTCGATGGAGTGCAAGGGCTCGGGCTTCATCCAGTGCACATCCCATCTCCCTGGATGAACCGGCCCTGCCGTTCCTGGGATATCCTTCACGGTCCCGTCTGCCGCGTGGTAGCGCACATGGGGTGATTTCACTCCCGTATCCCAGCTCACCAGCAAACTGGGCCAGCGGTGATGGTGCATTTGCACCGGTTCCCCCGCAACCACCGACACTTCCAGCACGCGAACCAATGCATTCTCGAATAAGAGCCATCGGGCGCTGCGCACTTTTCAGGATGTGATGTTCCCGATCCTTCAAATCACGGTGCCTACGTTCCGCGACAATACCGACGTTGAAGGTTTCGCCATGGAGATGTCGCACCACATTCGCGGCAAGACCCCTGGGTCTCGGTGTTGAGCATCCCGAAAATCTCGTCCTGGTGCTCTCGAAAGACGCTGCCGTGCGCCTGGTCACGGCTAAGGACGAAAACGACCGCCAGGCGGCCCTTCTCGACGGGCGTTTCTTCTTTAACGGTGAACCTTTTCTTCTTTATTTGAGCGACAAAGCGGCGCAGGAGGCAGCGAGCAAGTTAGATAAAGGCGAAAGCACCTCGGCCGCGAGCTCGAGCAAGGTTTTTGCAGGGTCGGCTGGGGCCGCTCGCAGTGCACGCCCTTCCGCCCCGGCAACTGCCGTGCGTGACACCTCACCTGAAGCTCTGGCAAAAATGCAGGCAGCGGATCAGAAACTGATCGACGTGGTGGCACACGAATTCGACGCCCAGGCGCATTTTGTGTCTTACGCGCCTCCCGCCATGGTGGGGTTTCGAAAAGCCGTTTATTTGGAATTCTCCGTGGACACCACGCTGGCTTCGTCCGTCTCAGGCAGTCGCTACAAAATGGCAGCACTTGCATTTGACGAGCACATTGCGCATCTCGTGCGGCCCATGATGACATATTTCAAGGGCGACCTTGATTTCGACGGCATAGCCTTTAGCACCACGATTCACCAAGCTGCAGAGAAGTCCGAGAGCAAGCAGGCTGGCGAGGCTGTTGAATCTTTTTTCCGGCGGAGTCTTTGCGGTGCTACGAAGCTTATGACTGCACGGGACAGCAACTAATCGATCAGGGAGCAGTGCTGATCAATGGCGAGCGAGTGAGCCTCGACCTGCAAACCGCGGAATCTGCGGAGCGTTGGTTTTCCTCCAGCATGCTCGCGAGTCATTCCAATAACTGCTAAGCGATCGCTGGCCGCAAGCAGCGCCAGCTAACGCCGTGCTTTGTTCGACTAGCGCGACACGTGCAGCAGGAACTCGGGAGCGTCTGTCAGTTTGCAGTCGAAATTCATCGGCTTGAAGTTGGAGTCGAACTTCAGAATCGTCTTCTCGCTTCGACTGGCAACATAGAGGTCGCCGGAGTTGGAGAACGCCATTCCCGACGCGTCCTTGACCTTGATTGCCTTGATGGGCGAGAGATTGAAGTCACCGGGAACCTGCGGAATTTCGCCAGCGAAGACCTGATTTTCTGAGCTGACGTACAGTTTGCCCTTCCACGGCACGAGGTGCACGGGCGACTCGATTCCATTGCTCTGTCCGAGAAACTTGCCGTTCTTGTCGTATACCTTGACGCGGCATGCTGGTTGATCTGCGACATAAAGGGCGTTACCGGCCCAAACAACGCCACGGACGGAGTGCTTCTTTTGGCCATCTCCGGAATACTCAAGTCCCATTGGAGGCGCGACTGCCGTAGTCTCCGCACCTAGCTTGCCAAAACTGGAGGCGACGAACGTTCCTGCATAAAATTGGCCCGACGGAGGCAGTGCCGGGGCGAGCGGGGCGGGCGCGCATTTCTTGCCATCTGCGGACATATGGAGTCGCGCGACCACGTTGGTGTCCTGGCTGGAAATGTAGCAGCAACTGGCGCCATCGAAGGTTACGTCGAAGGGATGAGAGATCGCATCGCACGTGGCTTTTGAGGCGAACTCCCCGACAAACGTGAATTTGGTCCCGGAGCCATCATAACAAAGGATGCTGTTCTGATCTTTGTTGGCATTGACGACATACAAGTATTTGTCAAAGAGATAGATTCCGCGCAACTCGTCCAGCACTACGTCGCCAGCGTCTCCGAGCGCTTTTGGTGTGAGTAGCGTCCCATCCTTGTCGAAGATGTGCACATTGTTCTTGTGCGGATTTGATTCCGGTTTTCCGCCATGAAGTGTAACGAAGAGCATTGGTTGGTCCTGAGTTAACTACTCTAGCAACAGCCGGAGAATCGCCGCCCTGGCTATCGCAAGTGTCTTGATGATAGTGAGGTTCGTCCTTTGAAACGTTTCAGCCATCGTCGTCACAATTGATACAGGAACGCGGCCCTTACCGAGGCGCAACCAACGCCGACTCTGCATTCGCGATTCAGAACCGGCGCCATCCCCGACAGGAAAGCGCACGTGCCTGCTGCGGCCGCGAAGGAGTTAAAGTGAGCCCCCAATCAATGCTTTCTCTCGCCGCCTCTTCGAGGCGGGTCTTCGCCTCTAAAGTCGTTTACAAGTCAGCTGCCTGCCTGGCCATGCTCTTCTGTGTTCTTGGTCGTGATGTTCGCGCGCAGGCTGCCGACGACAGCGACAAGGTGAAGGAAGTCTTCTATTCGGCGAAAGATCGACTCAACGCTATGCATGCTGCATCGCTATTCCAACCGAAGGCAGTGTCTGAAGCCGACATCATGGTCGGGCCGAAACAAGACAAGAAGCAGTTTCAACTTCACTACAACGACAAGGTGATTTGCGAATTCGCGACTCCCGGCTTGAAGATGGGTGGAAAAACTCCGAAATTTGCGTGCAAGATTACTCGCGTAGAGAGCGCGAACGGCGAAGTGCAGACATTAACGCCGGAAATGGATGAAGAGCCGGTGAAGGTGAAGTTCGGCGCTGACGACAACGAGGTTTACGCGGAGGTTGTCGCCACGCGTTTGATGTGGGCGCTCGGCTATTACGCCGATTCATGGTTCCCCGTGCGCGTGGAATGTCATAACTGTCCGGAAAATCCCATCTCTGGCTCCGGCGCGACGGATACGCGAACGTTCGATCCTGCCACCATTGTCAGGAAGTATCCGGGCCACAAGATGTACGAAGGAGGGAAAGAGGAAGAAGGCTGGAGTTGGAAGGAATTAGATACCGCCAATGGTCGTCCGGCGTATGAACGCGACGGCCTAAAATTGCTCGCGGCCTTCATGAAACACAGCGACAATAAGCCTCCGCAGCAGCGTGTGGTTTGCGATAAGGTGCACGTCGATCAGAAGACACAGCCCTTCACTACGACCTGTGACAAATCGATCATGCTTGTCCAGGATGTTGGCGCCACATTTGGTGTTGGTGGCTGGTTCACCAGCAACAGCTCCGCGAAGATGAATCTGCAGGGCTGGTCCGGTAAGCACCTGTGGAACAAAGCCGGAACTGAAGGTGCGCCGAAACGGTGCCAGGCAACGCTTCGCAAAAGCCTGACCGCTCACGACGGACTCGATAATCCGGAGATCAGCGAAGAAGGGCGGCGTTTTGACGCGGGGCTGATGTGCCAGCTCTCAGACCGGCAGATTGAAGACCTGTTTCGCGCGGCCCGAGCCGCTGCGATGCCGCAGTATCACAACCGTGACGGCAGTTTCAAACCGGGCGTCGACGAGAACTCGGTGGTTCAGCAGTGGGTGCAGGCTTTCAAGCAGAAGCGTGAGGAACTGGCTAAGGCCCGGTGCGAATGGAAGGAAAAGCCTGCGGATCTGACCGCGATTGACAATCCAGCGAGCCTGACGACCGTGCCCAACTATTGCTCGGCGAAGCCCTTCTAGGCGGCAGGGTCGTTGTCGAGTACGAAGATCGATTCCTTCCCCGGGAAGCGCCACCTCATGAAGACGACGAACTCGAAGTCCGTCAGCACGGTGCTCGAGGAGGAACGCAGGCAGGTTGCGGCAGCGAGAGATCTAAGGATCGGTATCGATCCCACCCGGCCCGACGCGGCCGACAGCCTGATCGGGTTGGCCTTCTCGGGCGGAGGAATTCGCAGCGCGACGTTCAACCTGGGGATTCTGCAGGCTCTGGCACGAGAGCGCCTGCTTCGAGCATTCGACTATGTTTCGACCGTGTCCGGTGGAGGCTACATCGGCGGTTGGCTGATGGGCTGGATGCATCACCAGAATGTCGGGATCCACGAAGTAGAAGAGCGGTTGTCGGCTGCGCCCCACGCTCCCAGCCGTTCGGCTGACCTCCCCGAAGTACATTTTCTTCGCGAATACAGCAACTATCTCACGCCTCGGAAAGGCTTGCTGAGCGCCGATTTCTGGTCTTTTGTCGCAAGCTATTTGCGCAACACGATACTGAATCAGATTATTCTCGTGCTGGCACTGCTATCGGTTTTGCTTGGGCCGCGCGCTTTTGTCTCTCTGTTGAACATTCTCGAAGAAGTTGAAGAAACACTTCTCACACGATTGTCGGCGGCTTGGCAGCCGTACATAGAATCTCAGTATCTTGCCGTTGAACTGGGCCTGGTTCTCATATTGCTGGCAATAGTATTCATCGTTCTCAACCTGGCCTCGATTGCTCCTCTACAACCGGGAGTTTGCAAGCCGCTGCGCTGTGGTCAGGAAAAGGACCAGTACTGCTGGTTCACCTGCGAGCGGTGGGTTGAGCTTCTGGTGGTGGGCCCTTCGATTCTCGCTGCGGCACTGTTCACGTATGGCCTCGGCGACATCTCAAAGACGCTCGGATTTCTAGACTATCCAGATTCTCTTTATCGCGCACCCTTGGTAGGGGCGCTGTGCTATGTCGGGTTGTGGTCAGTCGCGTTTGCGTTCTGTCGAATCATCCGGCAGTTCCAACCTGTGCATGACAGTGGGCTGAATCCCTGGTTTACTTTGGTGACCGCCGCTTTCGCGGGCGGTATCACCGGTTTCCTTCTTATTCCGCTCACAAAAATTCTTGTTCCCGGAGGCACGCCGTGGGGTAAGTGGCCCACGATGACAGTCGGGACGCCTGCGATGATCGGAGTAATGTTGATGACGGGCGTTCTACACATTGGCCTGATGGGAAGGTCGATGAGCGATGCTCACCGCGAGTGGTGGGGAAGACTTGGTGGCTGGTTGATGATCTACGGCATCTGCTGGCTGGCTTTGTTTGGCACAGCGGTCTATTTTCCGGCGGGCTTGGGGAAGGTACTGAAGTCAATTCACGGCGGCCCAATCACTGCTTCTGGTGTGCTGCTTTGGATCGCGTCTACTGTTTATGGTGTAGTTTTTGGCAAAAATAGCGCAGCCTTGAAGCCCGTGATGGAAGGTCCGTACCGGGAGAGGATATTGCATTGGTTGGCGCGAATCACCCCTTATATTTTCATCACTGGCTTATTGCTGGGACTTTCGTTGCTGGCCGGAGTTATTTCGGACTGGATCACGGGACGCACGGGGCACCTTCTGACCCCACCCGGCGAGGTCGATTGCGATCCGAACTTGGTTCTGGCATGTCTACTCTTTATGGCAGCCGCAGTAGCGCTCTCCTGGCGCGTCGACATCAACGAATTTTCGATTCACTATCTCTACCGCAACCGACTCATCCGTTGTTATCTGGGCGCTTCTGTCCGGCATCGCAAGGCACACCCGTTCACCGCTTTTTCCGAAGCGGACAATCTCGCCCTCGCCAGTCTCCGGATTCCCCTCGTGCCGAAGGCGCCGCAGGATGCGCGGCCCTTGCCAATCTTGAATATGAGCCTGAATGTGGAGCGCGGGACTGATCTCGCGGTGCAAGCGCGCAAGGCGCGTTCGTTCGCGTTTACTCCCTTATATGGTGGTTTCACCCGCCACATGCAGGGTGAGGCCGCGTGGGAGTCATTTTTCGGGCCGGCCAACGAGTCGGGACGCGACCGAGCTGGCTATGAGGATGGAATTACGTTGGGAACATGCATCGCCATCTCCGGTGCGGCGGCCAGCCCAAACATGGGAACGTATTCCGACCCGGCCCTGGCGTTTCTCATGACGTTGTTCGACGTACGCCTGGGCTGGTGGATAGGAAATCCCGCCCGCATTGACAGCTCCACCGGGCTACGCAAGTATTGGCAGCGCGGTAGCCCTACCTTTGGTTTCTGCCGGCTGCTCTGCGAATTGTTGGGCGCAGCGAATGACGACAGCAAGTATGTGTATCTCTCCGACGGCGGGCACTTCGAGAACCTCGGCATCTACGAACTGGTGCGCCGCGGATGCAAGGTAATTGTCGCCTGCGACGCCTCGTGCGATGACGGATATGGTTTTGCTGATCTGCACAACGCGATTGAGCGTTGCCGCGTTGACTTTGGGGCGGTAATTGCCATCGACAACGAGTCGTCCATGGTGGCGGAGGGCCACGACGGGAATCGTCGTAGCAAGGAGCACTTCCTCACAGGCACGATAAAGTATCCCGATTCGCCGAATGCGGATGGCACGATCATCTACATCAAACCCACACTAGTCGACGGAGACCCGCAGGATGTCCTCGCCTATGCCAACGTCAATCCTCATTTTCCGCACGACTCAACCGCAAACCAGTGGTTTGACGAGGCCCATTTTGAGAACTACCGGGCCCTAGGGGAGACAGCAGCGAAGTCGGCGATCAAGGCTATCGAGGATGCCGTGCGGGTTGCGGTGAAATACGATGCCCATGTGCTGAGGTCAGCGCAGGAGTCGGGTCTGAGCTGACCCAGCAGTCCAATTTGGATCGTGCAGTTCTCCCGAGAAAAACAATTGACACTTTGCCGGTGGAGGGGTAGGATCGTGCAATGTAAAACCGACCGGTCGGTCTGTTTGAATGGCAACTTGTTAGTACTAAGGAGATTACAAGTGTCTACCGTTTTTTATCAGAATTCTGTTAATGCCTCCGCTTTGAAGGCCAAGACGATTGCCATCTTCGGCTACGGCTCACAAGGACACGCGCAGGCACAAAATCTCCGCGACAGCGGATATGACGTGATCATTGGTCTTGACCCCGGCCGGAACTCGGCCCAGCAAGCGCGCGAGGATGGGATGGCCGTGTTTCCCCCGCCTGAGGCAGCGGAGCGCGCGGATTGGCTTCAGATTCTCACTCCCGACGAGACGCAGGCCGACTTCTATCAATCGGCGATCAACCCCCATTTGCACCGCGGGAAGATTCTCGGTTTCTCGCACGGCTTTGCCATCCATTTCCGGACAATTCAACCGCCGAAGGATGTGGATGTCGTGATGATCGCGCCAAAGAGTCCCGGCCATTTGCTGCGACGGGTGTACGCCCAGGGTGGCGGCGTGCCTTCCTTGCTGGCCATTCACCAGGATGCGAGTGGGCGGGCGCAGGAATATGCACTCTGCTATGCGGACGGTATCGGTTCTACTCGCGCCGGCGTCTTGCAGACAACCTTCAAGGAAGAAACCGAGAGCGATCTCTTTGGTGAGCAGGCTGTACTTTGCGGCGGGTTGACGTCGCTTATGCAAAAAGGATTCGAGACGCTGGTTGCCGCCGGTTATGCGCCGGAGATTGCCTACTTCGAGTGCGTGCACGAGATGAAATTGATTGTTGACTTGATTTACGAAGGCGGATTGAGCCGGATGCGCTACTCGATCTCAAATACGGCGGAATATGGTGACCTTACGCGCGGCGAACAGGTTGTCGGAGATGAGACACGCACCGCAATGAAGGAAGTTTTGGCGCGCATTCAAGACGGCAGCTTCGCGCGCGAATGGATCGCAGAGAACAAGAATGGCGGCAAGAACTTTGCCCGTCTCCGGCAACAGGCTCAGCAGCACCCGATCGAGAAGGTGGGTGAGCAGTTGCGCGCGATGATGTCGTGGCTGCCTTCGAACAAAGACAAGAAGAGAGCGATCGAATCGGCCAGACCGGCGGAGCGGGAAGTCGTGAATGCGTAAGGGCGCCCAAATCGTTCTCACTTGCCTGCGGGCCGAAGGCGTGGAACTCGCCTTTGGATACCCCGGCGGCGCGATCATGCCCTTGTATGACGCTCTGGAGGGAAGCGGCATTTGCCACATCCTTACGCGCCACGAGCAAGGTGCGGTTTTTGCGGCGGAAGGGTATGCGCGGGCGACTGGTAAGCCGGGCGTGGCGATCGCCACCAGCGGCCCCGGGGCGATCAATCTGGTCACGGGCATCGCCGATGCCAAGATGGATTCGGTCCCGCTGGTCTGCCTCACCGGCCAAGTACGATCGCAACTGATCGGCACGGACGCTTTTCAGGAGACTGACTTCTTCGGAGTGACGCTTTCGCTCACTAAGTGGAGTCGCCTGGTGCGGTCGGTAGAGGAGTTGCCGGGGGTAATCGCCGAAGGTTTCTACTGGGCGCGCAGCGGGAGGCCGGGACCGGTGGTCATCGATATCCCGGCGGATATTTTGCGGGCGAACGCCGAATTTCGCGGACCGGTTTCGTTTTCGCCTCCGCGAACGCACGAGCATGTTGGAACAGAATCTACTTTTTCGGCAACGCTCTCCGCATTGCTGCAACAGGCGAAGAAGCCGGTCGCTCTCGTTGGTGCCGGAGCGCGGCTTTCCGGAGCGGTCGACGATCTGCAACGACTACTGGACCTTCTCGATATCCCCACATTTGCGACCGTGCACGGCCTCGGCGCAATGAAACAGGATTCACCTAATTACCTTGGCATGGTGGGTATGCACGGTACGCGTGCCGCGAATATGGCTCTCGACGAAACTGATCTGCTGCTTGTTTTTGGGGCGCGGCTTGATGATCGAGTCACGGGGGAGCCGAGCCGCTTTGCGCCTCAAGCAAAGATCGTGCACTTCGAAATCGATCCGGCGCAACTCAACCGTGTTCGCCCCTGTGAACTGTCCGTCATCGGCAATCTGGCGGAGACGATTCCGGCACTGTATCGGGAAATCCAGCGCACGCACCTGCCGGACTTCAGCGCGTGGCGCACAGTAGCATGTGGCGTCGATCGGGCCGAGCCCCGCAAACCCGGCCTCGCGCATCCCACCAAAAGCTTCCTGCAAGAGCTGTTCTCCCGCATGCCCGATGACGGCACGATTCTTGCCGACGTGGGACAGCATCAGATGTGGTCGGCACAGTGCTATCGAGCCTCTTCGCCCCGCGGATTTATCACGTCGGGTGGCCTGGGAGCGATGGGTTTCGCTTTGCCGGCTGCGATCGGAGTGCAGTTGGCGAAGCCCGGCACTACCGTGCTCTCGGTTTCGGGAGACGGCGGGTTCCAGATGAACATCCAGGAACTGGCGACCGTGCACCGTCTCGGTCTGCCGATCAAATTGGTGATCATCGACAACAAGTACCTGGGCATGGTGCGGCAGTGGCAGGAACTCTTCTATCAGCGTAATTACGCAGAAACCGACCTCAGCGACAATCCGGATTTCGTCGAGATCGCCAAGGCCTACAAGATTTCTGCCTCGTTGATCAAGGAGGAAGAATTCATGGACGGTGAACGCCAGAACGAGGTACGCGAGCGGCTGGATCGCTTCTTCGCCTCGCCTGAGCCCGAGTTGCTGGTCTTTGAATGCCACCCTGAGGCTAATGTCTATCCGATGGTGCCAGCGGGCGCCGCGCTTTCCGAGATGGTTTTTGAGGTTGCCGAAAAGGAGTAGGGACATGCATGTTTTCCACGTTCGCTATCGCAATACGCAAGGAACGCTGATGCGCATTCTGACCGCGGTGGTGCGCCGCACGATCGATCTGGCGTACGTGCAAGCCGAGCCCTGCGAGCACGCACACAAGGTCACGCTCCTCATTGACGTCAATGCGAAGCAGGTTGGACAACTGTGCCGCGACTGGCGGGCGATCGTGGATGTGATCGACGTGCGGCCGGGCGTTCCGATCAAAGAACTGTGGGACCATGTACCTCTCATGCCTCATCCTCCGCAGTCTGTAGGCATCATCGACGAGGCTCGCGGCGCGACTGCGTAGAGAAGCTCTAAGCTCGCAGCTCCAAGCTCCAAGCCGAAGAACTCGGCGGGGCGGCATAACCTCGTGTCGCCGGAATAATCTCCTCATGCTAAGGGGTCGTAGAATGTTGCTGACTTCGTTCTTACTGAGAACTGACAACTGAGAACTGTTCTTATGGACCTCAAACATCGCAGCCGCAGCATCACGTACGGACGCGACCGTGCTCCGTCTCGTGCCATGTACAAGTCCATCGGCTTTACCGACGCGGATCTGGCCAAACCGCTGATTGCTGTTGCCAATACATGGATCGAAACCATGCCGTGCAACTTCCACCTGCGGCGGCTTTCGGAGAAGGTCAAGGAAGGAATCCGTGCCGCTGGCGGCACGCCCATGGAATTCAACACCATTGCCATCTCCGACGGAGAGACGATGGGCACGGAGGGCATGCGCGCCTCGCTCGTAAGCCGCGAGGTCATCGCTGACTCGATCGAACTGGTTTGTCGCGGGCAATTGTTCGACGCGGCGGTTTGCCTGGTCGGCTGCGACAAGACGATACCCGCTGCCGCCATGGCGCTGGCGCGAATGAACCTGCCTGGACTGATTTTGTATGGCGGCACTATTGCCCCTGGCAAATATCGCGGGAAGGACGTGACGATTCAGGACGTGTTTGAGGCGGTCGGCGCCAACGCTGCCGGCAAGATCAGCGACGAGGAATTGCTTGCGATCGAGAATGTAGCCTGTCCCGCGGCAGGCGCCTGTGGCGGCCAATACACCGCGAATACGATGAGCACGGTCATGGAAGTGATCGGGCTTTCGCCGATGGGTTTCAACGGTATTCCCGCCATGGACGCACGCAAGGACGAGGTTGCCTTCCGTTGCGGCGAAGTGGTCATGAACCTCTTAAAAAAGGGAATCTGTCCCGGCGACATTTTGAACACGGCGGCGTTTGAAAATGCCATTGCGGCTGTCGCTACGACGGGTGGATCGACGAATGCGGTGCTCCACTTGCTGGCCATTGCGCGCGAAATGGGAGTGCCGCTGCATATCGACGATTTCCAGCGCATCAGCGAGCGCACTCCTCTGCTGGCGGATTTGAAGCCGGCAGGGAAGTATGTTGCAGCCGATGTGGACGCGGCTGGAGGCATCCCGGTGATTGCGAAGCGATTGCTCGACGGCGGCTTTGCACAGGGGAAGGCGATGACTGTCACCGGGAGAACTCTCGCAGAGGAGGCGCAACTGGCGAGAGAAACGCCGGGCCAAGCGGTGATTGCGCCACTAAGCAAGCCTCTGAAGACCACGGGCGGGCTGGTCATCCTGAAAGGAAACCTCGCTCTTGGCGGCGGCGTTGTGAAGATGAGCGGGCACGAGCGGCAGTCGCAAACGGGTCCGGCGCGCATCTTCGAATCCGAAGAGGCGGCGATGCACGCGGTCACAGGTAAACAAATCAAGCCGGGAGACGTTCTTGTCATCCGCTACGAGGGGCCGAAGGGTGGACCCGGCATGCGCGAGATGTTAAGCGTAACAGCCGCGATCGTAGGGGAAGGCTTGGGCGAGAGCGTCGCGCTGATCACCGACGGACGCTTCAGCGGTGCGACTCGCGGTTTAATGGTTGGTCATGTTGCTCCAGAAGCCGCGTTGGGAGGGCCAATTGCCGCGATTCGAGAGGGAGATCGCATCACCATCGATACAAAGACGCGGAAGTTGGAACTGGAGATATCCGACGCCGAGATCGCGCGGCGGATGTCCGAATGGAAGGCGCCGACGGCTCGTTATAAGACTGGTGTCTTTGCAAAGTACGCGGCCTTGGTCGATTCAGCATCAGAGGGCGCCGTGACGAGGCCACCACGCGCGGAACGCGCGTAATGTCAAGATCGGCCTTCCTGCTTCGATTCCGGATTGAAGGTATTGAACAAAGACTGCAAATTGGTCCCGGTTGGGAAGAACGGTACCGATCGCGACCGTTTCGACGATCATGCGGCGTGCTTCATCGCCGTGAATGGAGCCGAACGAAACCCACCTCTACTGCTGCCGTGAGATTACTCTGCGGGCTCGAAAACAGAATCGAATAGGAAGAGATGTGTTCAAAATGCAACTGACTTCTCAGGTAAACACCGGAGCGTGATTCCAAGTCGTGGCGTAAGGTGTAGTCCTGCCAAGCCGCGCCTCCGGGAATGAAATCGTGACTTACCATGTTGTGTCGGATGCTGAATTCGATGGTGTTGCGAGACGAAATCCAGTAATTCAACCAGCATTGAATTGTCTGTCCCATGCGTCCGACCGTATTCCCGATGAGATTGCCATTGCTTGTGTATCCGTCGCGGTAGGTGGAGTTCCAGAAATTCAGTTTCGCTGAACTAGACTGCGTTGAAGCTGCTTCCATGTGAAGGTCAAGTTTGGGCAGCCAGGGAAAACGCGTCAAATAGATGCCGGGCCGGAAGGGATTCTTCGGCGGATTTTGAAAAGGGACAAAGTCGTCGTCCGCATAGAGTTCGCCATAAAAGACAAGATAGTTTCGTGTCTTGGGCACTCGAAAGCTCCAATCGAAATTGGAGTGGCTGTCGCCGGGAACAGAGTCGAGTTGCGGGCTGGTTTGTCCGAAGAAGCTCAGAACGAAGTTCTTGGTGGTGAGAGGAGTGCCCCCTTTCCCTCCAATTGTGACGGTGCGCCCAAAACCGATTTCGAGGCCGGGCAGGGGTCTGAAGTTGATCTTGTTTCCGTAGATGTAGGGGTGCGGAATGTAGGCGTGTCCCTCAAGCCTTCCGATGAAGCTCTCGAGACGGGCAGGCCCCAACACTTTCAAGATCCCGGGAAGAATACTCGCAGACTGACTCAACCGCAGCATCGGGATCGGTTCGATGTTATTGCTCCACAAAAGAGAAGAGCCCGGCCCAGGGCCCCAGGAGTGGCTTTGGCTGCCAAAAGAGAGTTGCCAGCCCTCTCTTACATTGATTGCGACATAGACGTCGAGCAGGCGTACGCGATTGAGCGCGGGAAATGGAACCGCGGGTGGCACCGGTACGTCGTCGCGCATTGCAATAAAGTTGCGAACCGGTTCTGAGAGTGGCGGAGCCCAGGGGGCATGCTGAAATTCGGCCCGGAACGAAACCGCAGCGGGACCGAGCGATGCATGAAAGGAGCCCCCGGCCTGAACATTCGTCCCCCGGCGAAATGGCCGTCCAAAATCGTCGTCCAGCGTCTGGCCAAGGTGATAACTATCGGTGAGCACCGGACCGCTTATGGACAGGCCGCGCGTATAGATCGAGTCAAGTGCCACGACCCGATTGCGATCTCGCGTGCCGTTCAGCAGGTCGATCTCATAGGCGAATTCCGCCTGCAGGCGCCGATATAGATCGACGATCTCTTGCCTGGCATCTCCCGGTTCCGCAAAGATCTCATCGGCCTGTTCGAGTAGTTGGGCACATTCCATCCGCGTCCAAGGCTTCATACCTAAGAATGTTCTGTCGATGTAGCCGAACGCAGCCAAGCGCTCGACACCGCGGTAGACCCAACTGTCCAAAGGGAGAAAGGCCGAGCCCATCTTGCCGGGCAGTCGCAGCTTTTTTTCAGGCTCGCCCTCATCGCTCTCTCGAACTTCACCCCAACTCTCACCACCAAGTTCCGAATTGTGGTGAGCACGATATATTTGGCGTCCTAAGTACCAGCCGAGTGCGCTGCCCACCAGGACGTCAGAAGGAAAATGTTGTTTGCCGGTAACGCGTGTCACGCTGATCGAAGTCGCCAACCCATAAGCGATTAGTTTCGTCATTGGGCCGGGATACTCGTGCGCTGCGATGCTTGCGACCGACCACGCGAACGCCGCGTGCTGTGACGGAAACGAGTTACCGCGTGTGAAGAACTGCCCGCTCCCATTTCCAGCGTAAGGCCGTTGCCGCAGCGCCGCGCTCTGCAGAGCGAAAGTGATCAGGGCGCCATTAAGAGCCGCTTCTCCAGCAAGAAATCCTGTTTCCCGCAGATGATCATTGCGCGTCACCTTTCCCAATAAATAGGTGCTGCCAGCACCGCCGGCGAGAGCAAGCGTCGCATAGTTCGAGAGCGAGGTTTGTGATTTTGTTCCCGAAATATGTCTGGCGAGCGACGCGTCCCCGGCGACCGCGAGCGCAGTGATGCCGACGAATGGCAAGAAACCCTCGAGTGCCGATGGCCGTCGCAGGTCCTTCGGCGCGCTCCAAAACCGCCGCTGGTCGCCCGCAATGCGATTAATTGAAGACAGGAGAGTTCGATTTCCAGAAGTGCCAGAATTCGTGGGAGTCTCCGGCCCAGCCTTGGATGGAGCCAGTATGCCCTGCTGATCGCGTTGCGCTTGCAAGCGTGGTTCGATGGTTTGCACCCATCCTGTTATCGGAATCAAGAGAAGAAATCCCATCAAAAGCACCTTTTGCAGCATGGGCAGGGACAGCACGAGGTTCAATATCTCTTGATCGCCGCGTGTTGAAAAGTATCCAAAAGTCTTGGCTTCGAGCCGCACAGCCAAATTTGTGGCGCTAGCGAAAAGGCAAGTGCTCACTTTTGCCCAGTGCCGCTCAGCGATCTAAAGAAACCCATTGAGCGCGAAAAGAATGGGTTCCAGATAGATAGGCACGCCCAAACGGTAACTTGACCCTCGAATGACCTGCACCTATTCTCCGGAATTGAAGGCGAGCGTTTGCACGCATCGTTTGCAGGTGACGCGGCCATTTTGCTCGCAACGAATTGTGGAAACACCTTGGCGAGTGAAGGATAGCGAAGCTTTGTCTCAACTGGCACTAGCCCGCCCCGAAGTGTCTCTCACTTTTGGTCGAGAGAACGATCTCCGGTGGCTCGCGGTTTACACCGCCTCCCGTCATGAAAAGTGCGTGGCGAGGCATTTTGCCGAGCGCCGGATCGAGAGTTTTCTCCCGCTCTATCGCAAGGTGCATCACTGGAAGAAGCGGAGCGCGGTAGGCCTCGAACTACCCCTGTTCCCCAACTACATTTTTGCGCATATACTTCCGCCGCAACGCGGTGCCCTGCTGGCTGTCCCGGGCGTGCTTGCGGTAGTGGGAAGAGGGCGGGAACCCGCTCCTCTTCCTGATAACGAGATCGAGTCATTGCGGAGCGCTCTCGAGCGGAACAAATTCGAACCACATCCATACTTGAAGACTGGCGAACGGGTGCGCGTCCGGTCCGGCTCGATGGAGGGATTGGAAGGAATTCTGGTACGCAGGAAGAATGAACTGCGAGTCGTTCTGACCCTGGACATGATCCAACGCAGCGTCTCTGTCGAGGTCGATGCCGACAACGTCGAGCCCGCTAGGGTGCCACGCCTTCAGCCGCGCCCATCCGTTCTCCCATTAAATCGCGTTTCCTCAGGCGTTCATTTCACAAACCTGCCCGCCTCCTAAGGGGCACGATGACGATATAGGGTCATGGAGCAACGGTCTCTCGCGAAGAGCGTCACAGAGGTGCGCATCGTTGAGGCGGCGGCGCAGATGTTCGCCCGGCACGGCTTCAAGGCGGCCACCACGCGCGAGATCGCGCAACTCGCCGACCTCAACGAAGTCACGCTCTTCCGCTATTTTCTGCGCAAGCCGGACCTCTTTTGGGCAGCGATTGAATCCCGCCTCGGCCGGGTGAAACTCGGACGTGATCTGCAGATAAGCCTGGCGGGAAAAGAAGAACCCTCTCTGGTAGTACCGAAGCTGGTGGCGTTTCTTCTCGACAGCCTGCTTGAACAGCCCGAACTCTACCGCCTGCTGCATGTCGCCGCGTTCGAGTTGCCCGGAGCGAACAAGATTATCCGGGAGCATCTAGGGCCAATCTTTGACGCAGTAGCCGCCTACTTTGAGCGTTGCGTCGAACGTGGAATTATCCACCCGGTCGAAGCCTCTTTGCCCACGCTCGGCATCCTTGGCACTGTTGTCGCTCACTCGAATCTACACGCGCTTGTTTCGGGAGCTTTGCCCGTCTTTGAAGATCGTGAGGCAAAAGCAAACGCCTATGCCAGCCTGTGGCTGCGCGCTTTGATGCCGGATAGTCCCTCAAATCCGGATCCTGTAACTGGCGAAGGTCTCCAAAATTGCCGGCTTGCTTTGGAGCGGGGAGACTAAGTGTTTTCATATCTGATTTCATGCACGGCTCCATCCATGAATAACGGATTCCCAGGTTCTCATCGCCGGCGTTTCCGCTCTGTTGCCGCGCAATTTTCATTGGATGTCTGTTCCGTGACCGCCTTGCTCCTTGGATTCGCAACCTCCGCGCTCCCGCAGCAGCAACCCAATCTGCCGTTGGAAAATGAAGACAGCTCAATCCAGTCGGCCTCGTCCTCCTCGGTCCCGCAGGCCTTGTCTGCCGAAAGCATCATCGCTGTCTTGCAGCAACAACCTGAGCTCCTTGCTGCCGCAAGGGAAGAGGTTGCGATGCGTTGGACGGTTGATTCGGACACGATCAAGGACGACACGATTTTCTATCGGGTCCGACAGGATGCCGACCTTCGCGCGGAGATCACGCGGGAACTGATCAGGCGCGGGTACGACGTCAATCGCAACCCGGAGAGAAAGGTCCAAAGAACAGACGGGCAACGCCAGTTGAGTATCGACAGTCAGCAAAACAATCTTTTGGGAGAAGACAATGGCGGCGATGATTCGGAGGTCGAGGCTGCTCATCCCTGGCAAGATGCGAAGGATGTGAGCGCAGAGCAGATGCCACGAGCCTGGGCCGGGCGAAGAGGCCAATTTGATGGCGACCTTTTGGGTGATAAGGAAGAAAAGACGGGCGCAAAGGATCGCCGTCGAGAAGACGAGGAGACGGTCGAGCCTCGTATGCTGCATCGTCCGAACCCTTATCCGAAATTACCCTCGCTCGAAGACTTGTACTCGCAGTTCCCAAGTCCTGAAACCAAACTCAAGCGCTTTGGCAGCGCCATCTTCCGTCACGGCACGGGCAACGCCGATGGCCTTCCCATGGACCTTCCGGCCGGGCCAGACTATGTGCTCGGCCCTGGCGATGGTCTCGTGCTCAACCTTTGGGGCAGTCTATCCGAACGGTTGCATCGCACAATAGATCGTCAGGGGCAGATCGACCTGCCGGAGGCGGGCACCGTGACCCTGGCGGGGGAGTCAATCGCTCACGCGCAGGAGATGATCGAGAAAGCTCTCAATCAGCAGTTCCAAAAAATTCGAGTTGAGATTTCGCTCGCGCGTCTGCGCACCGTTCGTGTTTACGTTGTCGGCGACGTGCAGCGTCCCGGCGCCTACGACATCAGCTCTCTCTCAACTGCTCTGAACGCCCTGTACGCCGCCGGCGGTCCCACTGCCAATGGATCGCTCCGGCTTGTGCGGCACTATCGAGGCAAAGACCTGGTGCGGGAGGTCGACCTCTACGATCTTCTGCTGCGTGGAGTTCGCTCGGACGTCGATCGCTTGCTTGCGGGCGATAGTATTCTTGTGCCGCCCGTGGGGACGCAGGTGGCTGTCGGCGGCATGGTTCGCCGTCCGGCAATCTACGAACTCAAGGGAGAACGAGGACTCGACGAGGTGCTGGATCTCGCGGGCGGAGTGCTGGTGTCGGCGGCACTGCGCCAAATCCAGGTGGAACGCACCGATGCCCACGAGCGTCACACGATGCTCAGCATCCGCTTGCCCGAAGATGGCAACCGGGATGCCACCACCGCGGCCCTGGCCGCGTTTCATCCGCAGGATGGAGACCGCGTACTAGTCTCACCCATCTTGCCTTACAACGACTCGGCGGTTTATCTGCAAGGCCACGTCTTTCGTCCAGGAAAGTATCCCTACCGCGAAGGCATCACCGTCAACGAACTCCTGCGTTCATACCAGGACCTGCTGCCTGAACCCGCCGATCATGCCGAGATCGTACGCTTACAGGCGCCCGATTTCCGTCCGAAGACGATCGGCTTCAACCTTTCGGAGGTGCTCATCGGAGATGACCCGATTGTCCTCCAACCGTTCGACGTGATTCGTGTCTTCAGCCGCTATGAGATCGATCCGCCCAAAGTTGCGATCCGCGGGGAAGTGCTTCGGCCAGGTGAGTACCCTCTGGCTGATGGAATGACCCTGGCCGGGCTTGTCAACATGGCGGGAGGGTTCAAGCGCAGCGCGTATCGCGAACAAGCGGACCTCGCCAGTTACGTCGTCAAGAACGGCGAGAAAATACTCATTGCCAACCGCGTCGTCGAGATTGGCAAGGCCTTCGAGGGCGACGCGAGCGCAGACGTAAAGCTGAAAGCGGGAGATCTCGTTGGCGTCCGGCAATTAACCGGGTGGACGGACATCGGAGCCTCCGTGCGGGTGAGCGGGGAGGTGGTCTATCCCGGCGCCTACGGTATCAATGAGGGAGAGAGGCTCAGCTCGGTGTTGAAGCGGGTGGGCGGCTTTCGCGAAACCGCGTATCCAGCGGGCGCTGTGCTGGAGCGCGTGCAGGTGCGCGAAATGGGAGAGAAGGCGCGTCTGGAGATGATTCGCCGCGTGGAATCCGCCAGCCCCGGTTTGAAAGGCGGCATGATCGCGGCGCAGGAGCAGGTTGCTGCCTTGCAGGCGATGGAGCAGCAGCGGCAACAGATCCTCATTGCATTGCGTGCGCATTCCGCCAGCGGCCGCATGGTGATCCGGATCTCGAGCGATATCACCAAGTGGCAAAACACCCCGGCGGACATCGAAATGCGCGCGGGCGATGTGCTCATCGTTCCCAAGCGCCCGAACTTTGTAATGGTCAGCGGCCAGGTCTATAACGCAACCGCCATCAGCTATTTGCAGGGGAGGGACGCGGCCTGGTATTTGCGCCAGGCGGGCGGGCCGACACAGTCGGCAAACAAGAAAGGCATCTTTATTTTGCGCGCCGATGGGTCGGTCGTCGGGCAGGGTGACTCCTTCGCGAGCTGGTGGAGAGGAAACGTTCTCACTACTCACCTGCGCCCGGGAGACTCGATCGTCGTTCCCGAGAGGATCACGGGTGGATCGATGCTCTGGAGGAATGTGATGGCCGGAGCACAGCTGGCTTCGTCGGCCGCCACTGTAGGCCTGACCGCAGCCTACCTCGGGCGATAGCCCTTTTCGCTTCTTACGCAGGGCGATTTCACTTTCATTGGAGGGCATCATGAGTACGCGCACCGCGCTGGTGTGTGGCGCCGGCGGTTTCATCGGCAGCCACATGGTCAAAAGGCTTCGAGCGGAGGGCTACTGGGTGCGGGGAGTAGACCTGAAGTGGCCGGAGTTTGCTCCGTCGGAAGCGGACGATTTTGTGATTGGCGACCTGCGCGAGAGGGCCACCTGGCGGAAGGTGTTGAGCTCTTACTTTGACGAAGGGTACCAGTTCGCCGCCGATATGGGTGGCGCAGGATTTGTGTTCACTGGCGAGAACGACGCCGCAATCATGCACAACTCGGCCATGATCAACCTGCACATGGCTCACTTCGGAGTCGAAAGAAAGGTCGGGCAGATCTTCTATTCATCCTCGGCTTGCATCTACCCAGCGCACAACCAGCAGGATCCGGAGAATCCGAACTGTGCAGAGGCAACTGCCTATCCGGCGGCTCCCGACAGCGAATACGGATGGGAGAAATTATTCAGCGAGCGCCTGTATCTATCCTTCTTGCGCAACCACGGTCTCAACGTGCGCATGGCGCGTTTTCATAACATCTTTGGCCCAGAGGGCACGTGGTCAGGAGGACGGGAGAAGGCGCCAGCAGCGCTGTGCCGCAAGATTGCGGAGCAACCTGATGGCGGAGAGATTGAGTTGTGGGGCGACGGCGAGCAGACCCGGTCCTTTTTATATATCGACGAATGTATCGAAGGGGTGCGACGCCTTATGCGGCATCCGACATTCCGCGGTCCGGTCAATATCGGATCGGACGAAATGATCAGTATCAACCAGATGGCGGCGATGATCATGGAGATCGCCGGCAAGGCCGTCACCATCCGGCATGTTCCGGGTCCGCAGGGAGTTCGCGGACGGAACTCCGACAACACTCTCATTCGCCGTGAACTGGCTTGGGCGCCGCACGCCTCTCTTCGGGACGGCCTGACAAAAACCTATCGCTGGGTCGCGGAGCAGATGAATGCCGTGGAAACGACCCGCGTGGCGGGCAAGAGCGGTGCAAAGCGTGCCGCTGTGGCTGCACAGTAAATGGCCGGTTCGATCGAAATGAAGGGATGACTTTGCCGCCGGCAGTGAATAGCACGCTTGAGTACATTCCGGATGCTGGCTTGGCCGCACACATGAGTTTGCCGGTCCCAGACCAACTGCCTATGGTGGCTCTTGTCTGGCGCAGGCGATGGTGGACGGCCAAGGTCACCTGTGCCGGGCTGGTGCTCGGAGCCGTCGTTGTTTTCTTGCTGCCACAGCGCTACGAATCAACTGTCCAACTGATGCCGCCGGACCCTCAAGCCTTTGCTGGTTCGGCCATGCTAGGACTCATGGCCAGCGGGTCGTCCGTGGGCACGGTAGGATTGGCGAACAGCATCCTGAGCGGAAAGACTCCCTCCTCCCAGTTGGTCGGCATTCTCGAGAGCCGCACGGTAAAGGACAGCCTGATTGACCACTTCGACCTGAGAAGGGCGTATCGCAGGCGGTACTACGCCGGAGCACGCCGGCAGTTGGCAAATAGGACCGAAATTTCTGAAGACCGCAAGACGGGAATTATCACCATCACGGTCACCGATACCGATCCACACCGCGCGCGCGATCTCGCACAAGCCTATGTTGAACAGCTGAACAAAGAGGTGGCGCGAGTCAGCACTTCGTCCGCGCGGCGGGAGCGCATTTTTCTCGAAGAACGGCTGAAGCTGGTCGAGAAAGATGTGCATGAAGGCTCGCGTGAGCTGAGCGAGTTTTCGAGCCGCCACGCGACCCTTGATCCGCAGGCTCAGGGAAAAGCTGTGTTCGAGGGAGCGGCCCGGCTGCAGGGAGAGCTGATTGCCGCCGAGAGCGAGTTGCGTGGCCTTGAAACCATCTATTCCGGGAACAATACTCGCGTGATCTCGCTTCGTGCCCGGATCGCCGAACTGAGAAGGCAAATGCAGAAGATGGCGGGAAGCCGCGGGCAGATGGGCGATGAGCTTGAAGGAGAGGGTATGTATCCTTCACTACGGCAGCTCCCGATGCTTGGCATGACATACCTCGACCTTTATCGCCGGGTCAAAGTGCAGGAGGCGGTCTATGAAGCGCTCATGAAGCAGGAGGAGCTGGCTAAAGTGCAGGAGGCGAAAGAGATCCCGACCATCTCGGTGCTTGATGCGCCGCTCGTGCCGGAGCGGGGGTCCTTTCCTCCGCGACTGCTGTTCACCTTATTAAGCGGGTGTCTGGCATTCCTCTTTGCGCTTGCCTGGATTGCCTTCGACCAGGAGCTCAAAAAAAATGGCGTTGACCGGGCAACAGCCCTGCTCAAACCTGAAACCTGGCAACGTTTGATCCCAGGCTTTGCGGCTGGCAACGCCCTTTAGTCCGTCCGGCAGCCAGTTTAAATTCGCCGTGTCTCGTGCGATCTCACTTGATCCTCTGACCCTAGCCTGCAATTGGCCGGCAGTGTTGCTCGGTATCGCGGCTGCGGCGCTTGCCGCAGCTCTACTCTGGATTCCAGGGTGTCTGCCGGTGTCAATCGGCGCAGCCGTTTTCACGCTCTCGTTTCTGGAGAGTGAGTGCTTCTTCCTGGTACTGATTTTTCTTCAGCCCATCGATCTCGTCTCCTCCTCCATCCCGCTGGTCAGCGACGCATCGCTCGGAGTGCATGCCCTCGCCGTTGCAGGCTTCTTTTTCGGCCGGATGTATCGCCGGCAAGGACGGTTCTTGGAACTCTGGCGCGCCGACGCAACGCGCGCCTCGTTGTTCTTCGTTGCCTGCATCGCTTTGTCGGCGGCCAGCGGCTTTCCCGGACTGGCTCACGAGAAGGTCCGGGGTTTGTACTTTGTCGCCGCCTATTTTGGTTTCTACCTGTTGGCGGCGACTTGGCTGTCAACCGCGGAACGCAAATGCAAGGCGCTTCGCGCGCTTCTTACTTCCACCGTGCTGGTTGGGATTTTCGCCTTCGTGCAGGTCACGGCGCAAAGTTACACCGGCTTGTACACGCTCCTCTATGAACTGATCTCGGATGAATGGAAGGGCAGGCCCCCCGCGTTTCTTCCCGGACCGAACGCTCTCGCCGGTTATTTGAACCTGATTCTGCCCTTCGCCATCGCCGTTTGTGCGCTCTCTCGTGAAGCAAGGTGGAAGCGCCTTGCCGGCGCGGTGGTGGTGATCGGCGCCGTCTCGCTTCTCTTGACGCAGAGCCGAGGAGGATACATCGCTTTTGCAGCCACCGTGATCGTCGCCATCTGGCATTTTGCCCGCGACCATAAGCGGCGAATTGTCTTGTTACTGATTGTCGCTCTCGTCGGCAGCACATTCTATGCCGCATTGCTCGAGTGGAATCCCAGGCACTTCGGCGAATTCGAGGATGATCACAGCACTCTGGCTCGCGTCATTCTCTGGTATGCGGCATGGAATCTTTTCCTGGCTTCCCCGGTGCATGGCATCGGATTCGGCACCTTCAACTTTGTTTCCGAAAACTATCTCCCTGCCATCGCCGACTTGCCGGAAAACCTTGGCGTGCACAACATCTATCTCGAACTGCTGGCGGAAGTCGGGGTCCTTGGTTTGCTCAGTTTTCTGACGGTTGCGCATCTGGGGATCCGCCGTGCCAGGAAACTGTGCCAGCATGGCGACTGGTTTCAGCACGCGATTGGCTTCGGTGCGGCTTGTGGGATGACAGCCGTGCTGGTCGGAGGCTTCGTCGACCACAATGTGCTCTGGGCGCCACAGATCGGTCTCTTGTTCTGGCTCTGGCTGGCAATGGTTTCCGCCGCTCCGACTCGGGGAGAGAGAAGTGCTTGAAGTGAACCGGCTGCGCAAATTTCTGAGCGATGGGCGCGGTGTCACCGCTTCCACAGGTACCGCCCTTCTGGCGCGTCTCGCGGCGGCGGCCACGACCATCCTTGCCATGCCGGTGGCGCTCCATTCTCTTGGAGAACGGCGTTTCGGCACCTTCCTGCTGCTCTTTGGCGTCATTAACTGGCTCGCTCTCGGCAACTTCGGAGTGCATTCTGCTCTCGGCCGCGCCATCGCCGCAAAAGAAATTGGGAAAGAAGATGTCCCTGAAATGCTCGGCTCGGCGGTTCTCTACGCGGCCGCGACCAGTGCGGTCACAGCTGTTGCAGTGGCCTGGGCGCTCGTTGCCTGGGTTAGGACCGCAGGAGCCCGGCAAGGACTGCCTGCGCACGAATTGCTCGTCGCCGGATTCTGCATGCTCGTCCTGTCATTTTTCCAGGTAGCACTCCAGACATTCGAGGGGGTGCAGATTGGCAACCTCGAAATCTATCGCGCCAATCTCACGCGCCTCGCCGGCAGCGCCTTCACCTTCCTCTGTTTGCTCCTATTACCCCGCGTCTGGAATTCGATCGCTGTCTTCGTCTTGGCACTCAATGGTGGCGTGTTGCTCGGATCGCTGCTCAACGCGGGCATGGTTCTGAAACGGGTAGGGATCCGTTTTAGCTGCCTGCGGCGCAATGCCGACCGCATGCAGCGCATGGCTATCTCCGGGCTCGCATTTCTGGCCATCGGTGCGGCCTCGCTGCTTCAGACGCATGTGCCTGTTCTTATTCTGGCTACGATGCGCGGTCCGGCGGAGGCCGTGGATTTTGGCCTCTTTATCCGCCTTCTGTTTGTGCTGATGAGCGCGCTGGCTATGGTTACCACGCCTTTGTGGCCGGCGATCATGAGGGCGAGGGCGGAGTCAGACTACGAATGGATTCGGAAGAGCGTGCGTCTCGCGGGAGCGCTGGTGGTTGGAACAGGCATCTGCGCCATGATGGGGCTCGTCTTTTTCGGCAGAAAGGTGCTATGGCTTTGGACGGGTCGCGTGTTGCAAGAGCCGCCACTATTCGCAGCTCTTTTCGGGGTTTATTTCCTGCAGATGGCATGGTCCCACTACTGGGCGATTGTGCTGATCGGATTTGGCCGCGAACGCCTGGTTGCCAGCCTGCTCGGAGTGGAAGGGATCCTGATTCTGGTGGCCGGCGCGCTTCTTACTCGCAGCTTGGGTCCCACGGGGATGATCCTCGGAGCGGTCATCGCTCTTGCAGCCGTAAGTAACTGGTCGCTGCCGCTGCTCGCGCGGCGTGCGGCCGGAGAGGCTTCAAAGTCCAAGCTCCTTTCCTCGTCGGTCAGCGCCACGAGTGAATTGTGCCCGATTGAAGTCATGAGTTCGCCTCTCGCCTGAGCGCGACATTCAAGGAGCGAATGGTGAAAAGCCCTGTACTCGTCAGTATCGTCACACCATCCTTCAACCAGGCGCGGTTTCTCGAAGAGACGCTGCGCTCGGTGGAACTTCAGCGCTACCGGCCAATTCAACAGATCGTGATCGACGGAGGCTCGACGGACGGTTCGGTCGAACTGTTGAAACGCTGGGGCGCGATCGATCACGGCCCAGGCTATTCCTTCGAATGGATCTCGGAACCGGACCGTGGCCACGCCGACGCGCTCAACAAGGGCTTCGATCGGGTGCGTGGCGAGATCGCCGGCTGGCTCAATTCCGATGACGTCTACTTTGACCGCGAGGTGATCGCCACCTCGGTTGCTGCTCTTGGTGCTCATCCCGAGGTAGATCTCGTTCATGGCGAGGTGGCCATGATCTCCGAGGACAGCGGCCTGCAGATGATCTGGTGCTTTCCAAACTTCGACTACCGCCGCGCGCTGCGCGGCTACATCATTCCCCAGCCGACCGTGTTTATGCGCCGCTCGGTGACTGACAGGCACCGGCTTGACCCAAGTTTGCGTGTGGCCATTGACCACATCTACTGGCTGCAGATCGGAAAAGAGCACAAGTTCCTCAAGATCAGCCGCATTCAGGCCGGTGACCGCGATCACAGATCGCGCATCTCGCAGGTAAGCAACGCCAGCCTGATGGAGACGGGTCGAGACATGTGCGCCCGCTTTGGGGCCCCAGAGCCGGACTTTCTCTCAAAACAGCAGGATTGGGCATGGAAAGCGCTGATGCGGGTTAAGGGATTTTGCTGGGCCATCGCTTTCGCACTTGACGGCGAAGCCCAGTTTCAAGATCTCGCTTTTCCGCTTTGGCTCGACAGCCCTGCGAAGCTCGCGCTGAGGCAGATCAGAATGCGCATAAGTCCCCGCGCGGAACTCGGCCCCCGTCCGGCCCGAACAAGGCACTCCTACGCCAATGGATAGGATCTCGGTCGACTCCATAGCGCAAGTCGGAAGCAACTTGACGGCGCTCATTTCTCTGCCAGGTTTCCCGGGAAAGGCGCGGTGCCTGGCGACCGAACTGCGTAATTCCGCCCTGCACTGCGTCGGCCACCTGCCAACTGGTTTCTTTCGAGGCAGCCTGTACCGTTGGTTCGGTATGAGCCTCGCGCGGGGCGCACGCATCGCTCCGGGGTGCTGGGTGTTGGGAGGGCCCTCGAGAATCAGCATCGGCGCGGGCAGCGTGATCAATCACGGCGTAGTGCTTGACGGCCGCTTTCCGCTGACCATCGGCGAAAACGTGAGTGTCTCGATCCAAACGATCATCCTGACCCTCGAGCACGACCTCTCGGCACCTGATTTTCGGGCAGTCGGCGCTCCAGTCGTGATTGGCGATCGGGTGTTCCTAGGAGCCCGCGCGATCGTGCTGCCGGGTATCTTTATCGGCGAAGGCGCCGCGGTCGCTGCGGGTGCCGTTGTGACTCACGATGTCGAACCGTATGCCGTTGTTGCCGGTGTCCCCGCGCGCGTAATCGGATCGCGTCCACGGAATCTCGTCTATCGCTTCTGACCCACAAAGAGCCAAGTCTATGCTGACAGGATTGCTCGCCAAACGCATCGCGGCGCCCAAATTCAAGGCTTTTCGCGATTCCTTTGACCGTCCGGTCGCCATCTTGGACGTAGGCTGTGGCAATCACTCTCCGTCGATCACTCGTCACTGGTTCCCGCGATGCTCTTACTACGGCCTCGACATCACCGCCATGAATTGCGACCAGGCCGACCTTGCCGCCATGGATGGCTTCTATGAGTTGGACCTCGAGCGCGGCAATCTCGACAAGTTGCCGGATACCCGCTTCGACATCATCATCATGGCGCACGTCATCGAGCACATCACCAATGGCGAAGCGGTCATTCGCGCGCTGGCCAGGAAGCTGAAGCGCGGAGGCCGCATGTACATCGAGTGTCCCTCGGAGCTCTCGCTTACGCTACCCTCCGCAGCGCATACCCTGAATTTCCGCGATGATCCCGGCCACATTCGTTTCTATTCGCTCACGGAATTGACAAGCGCATGCGAAAGAGCAGGCCTCGTGGTACGGCAGCGAGCTCTCCGCCGCGATAAAGTCTGGATGGCAGTTGGATTACTCCTGCTCCCGCAACATTTGTTCACCCTCTTGCGCGACGGCAAACTCTTTGGCCCGGCACTCTGGGATTTTCTTGGCTTCGCGCATTTTGTGACTGCGCAGCGTGAAAGCTGAAAGCCGGCGACGATGCACGCACTGCCCACCGCCGACTCGACAACATGAAGATTCTCTTTGTCACCCATTTCTTCCCTTATCCGCCCGACTGTGGAGGCCGGATCGGATATCTGAACTCGATCAAGTATCTCTCCCGGCAGAACGAGATCATTCTTGTCTCGCTTGGCGGCGAAGGAGATCAAGCCTATGTTCCCGAGATTCAGAAGCACTGTGCCGCTGTTCACCTGTTCACGGTTCCGCACTGGCGACAAAACACCCGCCTCGTTCGCGGGCTGGTTGCCGACCCTCCGGGAAGCGCCGCCAAGTTTTACGACCCGCGCTTTGGAAGGCTTATTCGGCATTGCGTTAACACCTATGACATCGATGTTGTCGAACTGCAGCACCTGAATACCGCGGCCTACCTACCCTACGCCGCCGGGGCGCCCGTTCTTTTACGTGAGCACAATGTGGAGTACAAGGTCTGGGAACGCCACGCCGAACACGCGCGAGGAGGAACCGAGCGCCTTTATGTCCGAACCTGCGCGCGTCGCGTGCGTGCCTATGAAGCTAGGATGGCGCCCCGCTTTGCGCGCTGCGTGATGGTCAGTGAGGCCGACGCGGAGTACCTGAGAGCTGTGGCCCCTGAGGCAAGAATTGTAACGATCCCTTCAGGCGTCGACTGTGAATACTTCTTCCCATGTCCGGGACTGGAAGATGCGTTCATGATGGTGATGACCGGCAGCTTTGAGTGGCGCCCCAAGCAACATAACCTGCGCGTCCTGCTGGAGCAGATCTTCCCGCGAATTCGCGAACGTGCACCCGAGGCAACGCTCACCATCGCAGGGTCGGGCGTGCCGCCGGACTTGCGACGGTTCGGCGAGGGCATAGCAGGGGTCCGCTTCACCGGCACGGTTCCGGACGTTCGCGGTTACGTGCGGAGAGCGAGCCTGGTTCTGAACTACATGGAGAGCGGAGGCGGCATCGCTTTGAAGGTTCTTGAAGCGATGGCCATGCGCAAGGCGGTGTTGTCGAATGCCAAAGGGATCGAGGGCATCGCACTCGAACCTGGCAGAGATGTGTATGTCGCCGACGGTGTCGAGGGTTATGCGGAGGCGGCAGCGCTTCTCCTCCGCGATCGCGACCTGCGCGAACGCCTTGCCCAGCGCGGCTGGGAACGTGTCCGTCAGCAATACTCTTGGGACCTTCTGGCGCGCCGATTCGATGACCTCTATTCCGAGGTGATTGCGGAATATGCGAGCGAGTCGCCCCTCCTGAAATCGGCTTCGAAGGAGAAAATTCGCGGGCCGGCGCCAGAACCAGTCATGGGAGGTCTTCGATAATGTCTTCTACCTTTGCAGAACGTCTCGATCACGAACGGACATTCCACAATCACCTTCAGCGTGAGCCGCTTACCTACCGAATGGTCCGCGTTGCCTCCGAGGTCTTCTACAACAAAGACGATGATGGCGTTTTGTGGGGGCCTGTCTGGCGGATACTCGACCTTCACAACAAAATTGTTCTTGACTACGGTTGCGGATCAGGAGGATTCAGCTGCTCTCTAGCGCGGCGCGGCGCCCGTGTGTACGGGACTGACATCTCCGAATATCTCGTTTCCCTCGCCCGCGCGGAGAGTGGCCGCGCAAATCTCGCCGTACGCTTCTCGGTCGGCGACGCGCATCGCACGGAATTTCCGTCCGCCATGTTCGATTATGTCTTCGGCAATGGCATTCTGCACCACCTCGACCTGCCCAAGGCATATCTCGAAATCGCACGAGTTCTGAAGCCGGGCGGCAAAGCGTACTTCATGGAGCCGCTCATCGGGCACCCTCTGGTTCAGTTCTTTCGCTGGGCGACGCCCGGCCGGCGCACCGAGGATGAGAGGCCTCTGGACTTTGCGGCCGTCGAGAGCGCACGCCTGGCCGGGTTGCAGCCTGTTTGCCGCACTCATTATTTGACTGCAGTTGCCGCCCTGCCCGGCGTGCTGCTTGGGAAGCCCTTCGCAAAGCGTGCCGTACGCGGCTTCGACGCCCTCGATCAGGTACTGTTTCGAATTGCTCCGGGATTGCGGAAACATGCCTGGCTGTCGGTCGTCGAATTCACCAGGCTCGATCCGGGGACCGTTCCGCCGAAAAACAACATGCGAGTTTGATCCGGCCATCCATGCGCATCCTTTGGATTCTTCCGTTCGTGCCCTGGCCGATCAAGGTGCGGAGCTTCAACCTGCTCCCGCGGCTTGCGCGGCGGCATCAGATTGACCTCGTCTGCATCGCCCGATCGGCGGAAGATCGTGCCCGTCTCGACGCAGTTCGGTCGCACTGTTCGAGTGTGCGCACCGGCACCTACACTGGGGCGGGAGCATTCGCGAGGTGCCTGCTCTCGCTGCCCACGCGAACTCCATTGCGCATCGCGTACGTCTTTTCGCCTTCGATGTGTCAGGCGGTGGCAGAAGCGATCGCCGAAAAACGGCCCAACGTCATTTACGTCGAGCGTTGGCGCGCGTTGCAATTTGTTCCGCAGACCACCCCGATACCAATTGTTTGCGATCCCACCGACTCGATGGGTTTGTACAACCATCGCTTGATGCGCGGCGGCCACTCTTGGGAGCGGGTTCTGGGCCTTCTTGAGTACCTTAAGTTCTGTCGCTACGAGCCAATGCTGGCTCGCCGTGTTGCCGCCACGGTTTTCTGCTCGAGGGCCGACCTGGACTTTGTGCGCCGCGCCACGCCGGACGCAAATCTCGTTCAGGTTCCAAACGGCGTCGACTGCGAATCCTTTTCACCCAAGGTGGCGGGTGAAGAGCAGCCCGGCGAGATTTTCTTTTCTGGCAACTTCGCTTACTCGCCGAACCGCGACGCTGTCCGGCACTTTTTGAAAGACACGTTCCCGCGCGTGAAGCGCGCGGTCCCAGAAGCGACATTCACGATCGTCGGCAACGGCGCCCTCAAATTCATGGCTGGCGAGGCGGCGAATATGTGCGGAGTTCGGGTTTTCAACTTTGTGCCTAAGTTGCGTCCTTATCTGGCAAGTGCGAGCGTTGCCGTCGCCCCGCTTCGCTTAGGAGCGGGCGTCAGCAACAAGTTGCTTGAGGCCTTTGCGGTTGGAACGCCCATCGTGTCAACACGCATCGGGTGCGGCGACCTGCCTTGCCGCGATGGAGAGCATTTGTTCATCGCCGACGAGCCCGCACTGTTTGCTGATCGAATTGTCCAACTAATCCAAGACTTCTCTCTCCGCCGTGATATGGCCGCTCGCGCGCAGGTCCTCGTGAGGACCAATTACGACTGGAGGATCGTCGCTCGCTTGATGGAGGACGTCTTGCACAAGGCCGTGTTCGGTCAGGGTTTGAATACGACGCCGTCCGTTATTCGGGAACCCGTCGCAAAAGAGCAGGCATTCGCCGCGGCAGCCGACTAAGAGCTCACGTGTTGGAATCCGCTAACCAAGAATCCATCGGCCGCCTAACGGCGTTTATCCTCGCGGGTGGCCGCGGAACCCGCCTGCAGCCAGCATTCGATCTGGGCCCCAAGGCAATGGCGCCGGTTGCGGGCAGACCATTTCTCGAGTACTTGCTCCGGTTCCTCGAACGAGCCGGAGTAACGCGAGTCGTGCTCTGCGTAGGCTACAAACACAAGCAGATTCAGGACTGGGCGGGCGATGGTACTCATATGGGCCTGGACATCCGCTACTCGCTGGAGTGCTCGCCGTTAGGCACTGGTGGCGCACTTGCACTCGCCGTCGGCCGCAGCGGTGTCGAGGGCATGGTGCTCGCGATGAATGGGGACTCGTTCGCTGAGATAGATATGTCTGACATGTGGCGTACTCATCTCGCCCGCTGCGCGACTGCGACCATGGCGCTGGCGAGTGTCCCCAATACCGAACGCTACGGCCGCGTTGAAATTGATGATGAGGGTAGAGTCCGCCGTTTCGCTGAGAAAAGCGGAAACACTGGTCCAGGCTTGATCAACTGTGGCGTCTACCTGTTCGAAAGCGAGGTCATCAGGCAGATCCCGACCACCCGCGCGATCTCGCTGGAGCGCGAGGTGTTGCCGCGCCTGATTGGCCAGAGCGCGCTGTTCTCGTTTCCAGTACGTGGCGGATTTATCGACATCGGCACCCCTTCCGACTATTCGAGGGCCGAAAAACACATGAGGCAACTCCAACTATGCTAGTGCGCGCAAAGGCTCCACTCAGAATCAGTTTTGCCGGTGGCGGCACCGATGTGTCCCCTTATCCCGAGCTCTACGGCGGGTGCGTTCTCAACGCGACCATCGACAACTTCGCCTTCGGCAGTTTGCGCCCTCGTACCGACACGATCGTACGCCTGCAATCGGCGGACTTAGACCTCGAGGTCGAATTTGATTCCGCTGCCGGCGTGCGTTTTGACGGCCAACTCGACCTCGTCAAGGCGGCGCTCAGAAAATTGGGTGCACTCAACTCGCACGGCTTCGAGGTCTTCCTCCACAGCGACGCTCCTCCGGGTTCCGGCCTCGGCTCATCGTCCGCGCTCATGGTGGCGCTGGTAGGCCTCATCAAGGAATACAAGGGCTTCGCGATGGACGATTACGAGATCGCCGAAGCGGCCTACTCGATTGAACGCCGGGAGATGGCCATCAGTGGAGGCCGCCAGGATCAGTATGCCGCCGCTTTCGGCGGGTTCAACTTCATCGAGTTCGAAAAAGACCGGACGATCGTCAACCCTCTACGTATCCGCCGTGACACCATCAATGAACTCGGGCACAATCTCCTGCTCTACTACACCGGAAACACTCGCCGCTCCGATCAAATTATCGACGACCAGACCGAACGTCTGAAGACGAACGTGGATGATACGGTGGCCGCGCTTGCCAGGCAGAAAGAGCTGGCGGTAGCCATGAAGAACCTGCTCCTGACCAATCGCCTCGACGAGTTTGGCGATCTGCTCGATGCGTCCTGGCAAACGAAGAAGATGCTCTCCCCGCGAATCACCAACTCGCTCATCGACGAGTTCTATGAGGAAGCCAGGAAGAAGGGAGCCTTGGGAGGTAAGATCACCGGCGCCGGCGGAGGCGGCTTCATGATGTTCTACTGCGAGTTCGAAAAACGGCATCTGGTGGCTGGCCAGCTTCGGAAAATGGGCGCGGTTCCGATGGAGTTTGCCTTCGAGACGACCGGCCTTCAGACGTGGAGGGCGCATGCTGCCGTCGCTGTTTAGCGCTCTTGCTCGGCAACGTATCCTCGAGAGTATATCGCTCAAGAATGATCTGCTGAAGGATGTCGTCTACCCGGAAGCAGTCTCCGCCGCGGCCGCCGCAATGTCGCAAGCGATCCGGCAGGGCAACAAGATCCTCTTCTTTGGCAATGGGGGCAGTGCGGCGGACGCGCAACATCTGGCAGCAGAACTGGTAGGCCGGTATCTGCGGGAGCGGCCAGCGCTTCCGGCTATTGCCCTAACCACCAATACCTCAGTGCTCACCGCAATTGCCAACGACTACGCTTACGAACAGGTCTTTGCCCGCCAGATCGAGGCTCTCGGCAACCGCGGCGACGTTGCCATTGGCATTACCACCAGCGGCAACTCGTCTAACGTACTGCGGGCCATGGAGACCGCTTCCACAAAGGGCCTCGTCACCATCGGCCTTACCGGCGCAACCGGAGGCAAATTGCGCGCACTCGTTGCGCACTGCCTGTGCGTCCCTTCAACCGATACCCCGAGGATTCAGGAGTGTCACATCCTCACGGGCCACATACTGTGCGAAATCGTGGAAAGCCAGTGCCGCTTGTGCGAGCCATCCTGCTTGACCGCGACGGTGTAATTAACCGTAAGGCTCCAAAAGGCGAGTACATCACTTCCCACACCGAGTTCACTCTATTGCCCGGGGTTGCCGAAGCGATCGGTGCGCTTTGCAACCTACAGTTCGAGGTCTTTGTCGTCACTAACCAAAGAGGTATTGCGCGCGGCTGCGTGAGCTGGGCGGACCTCGACCGCATGCACTCCGAACTCACAGCTGCCGTCGGGCGTGCGGGCGGGCGAATCCGTCAAATCTACATTTGCCCTCATGACGATTCGGACGGATGCGAATGCCGCAAGCCCAAGCCCGGTCTGCTGCTGGCGGCAATCCGAGATCATCGGATCGATGCGGCGAATTCCTGGATAATCGGTGACAGTGCCTCCGATGTTCTCGCGGGCAAAGCTGCAGGCTGCAAAACCATGTTCGTCGGTCCACCCGAGATGAGCGCAGATGCCGATGCCTGTCTCGATTCCTTGAGGAACGCTCCGGGCATCATTCAATCTTTCACCGGTGGCCGTGGGCAAGGCGCGCCGGCTGGCGCTACTTCCAGACAGCCCTCCCCAAAATCTCCTGAAACCGCTGCCATCGTCAGTCCACCGTTCCGGACATGATCTCCCGCCTCAATTTCTATCGCTTTCTGATGCGCGCAGGTTGCTACAGCCTTCCTCTCTTCGCCTGTGCTTTTGGCTGGTGTATTGCCTCGTTGCTGTCGCAGGGACGCATCTCGCTGCACTACGAAGAGGTGACTCACTACATACTTCTCTTGCTGTTCATGTCCCTCGTGTGGATCATCGCGGCGGAGGCCTCCGGGGTATTCCGCCTGGAGGATTTTCTGCGCGAGCGAACCGGTCTGCGCCAGGCTACCCGCGCGTGGTTTACCACCTGCGCGCTGGTCGTATGTGCATTGTTGTTTTCACGCCAGAAGGACGCTTCCCGCCTGTTTATGGCGACCAGCGCACTCGTGCTATTTTGTGGAACACTCGCCCTGCGCGCGGTTCTGCGCTTTGCGATTCTCGGAACAAGAAGATGGAGTCGCCAACCGGCGCGGCTCCTGATCGTAGGGGCTGACGCGGTTGCGCGCCGTGCGGCAGCCCGACTTCGGCAGGCCTCCTTTGCGGACTGCGCGATTGTGGGTTTTATTCAAATACCCGGACAGAGAGTAAAGGTTCGAGACGCTCCCGTTTATCAATTGGACCAATTGGAAGCACTGCCACTCAGCATTGACGACATCATTATTGCCCTGCCGCCACATCTCGCCAACAGGATTCCCCGCATCCGGCAGCGGTTGGAATCCCTATGCCGGCCTATCCGGGCGATTCTCGACCTCGGCAATGTCGAACTTAACGACCGCATGTTCCAGTTCGGAGGTCTCCATATGCTCGATCTCGCGGTGACGCCGGCGGAGACGCCTTCCTACAATTTGCTCAAACGAGCCTTCGATCTCATCTTCGCCGCTCTTACCATCGTTCTCGCGTCGCCGCTGTTCCTTCTCTGCGCGGTTGCCGTCAAACTGACCTCGCGCGGACCCGTGCTGTTCAAGCAGGATCGAGTTGGGCTCAACGGTCGGGTGTTCTCGATGTACAAGTTTCGCACTATGAAGGTTGCTACCTCTTCTGAGAGCGATATCAAATGGACGATCGAGAATGACCCGCGGCGCACGATCATCGGGAAGTTTCTCCGCAAGACGAGTCTCGACGAGTTGCCGCAGTTCTTTAATGTTATTCAAGGGCGCATGAGCATTGTCGGCCCGCGCCCCGAGCGTCCGTATTTTGTGAAGCGGTTTTCCGCCGAGTATGACCGCTATAGCCGCCGTCATCTCTTGAAATCCGGCATCACCGGATGGGCTCAGGTCAACGGATGCCGGGGAGATACATCGATCAGGAAGAGAGTCGAGTACGATCTCGACTATTTGCACAACTGGAGTTTCTGGTTCGACCTTCGCATCATCTTCCAGACTCTATGGATCACGATTGGAGGCAGGAATGCGTATTGATGCCGCTTCTCCTGACGGTTGACTTGATCCGTTAATCGAAGCCCACCTGAATTCCTACCGCACTCCAGCGCCACACCACCCCAGCTTCCCGCCGTTCCTCCAAACGTCTTGCTGACTCCCGTTTTTCTTGATTAAGGACCAGTGTGCCTGGAATTATCATTCCGGCCGTGGTGTTCAAACGGTAGGGCCACTAACGTTACTCGAGTGGCGAAATGCTGAAGTCACAGGTCGTGATGGCGCCAACCGACACTCGTGGCACGGCATCGGCGAAAGAACAGAAAGACCGTACACCTGAGTGGTTCGGGCTTATCGGTGACGCGATGATCTGGTACGCGGTCGCTGGCGACCCTTCGGTGCCCGAAAGGGCAAAACTGTACCCGCTCTTGGTTCCCGATGCCAGTTGGCTATCGATCAAGCATGCGCTGGTCGCGCTGGGCGGGGCACAGGTAGTGCCGCCCAAGGCTGCGAGCGTGCTGGCGTAACCTACGGTGGGATAGGTTGATGTATATGTAATCTGCACCGTGTTGATCGTGCGCACGGCAGCAACTGCCGAGGCTTCGTTGGCTGACATGCGTGCTCGCAGGAGATTGGGAACGGCGATCGACGCAATAATAAGGATAATGGCCACCACGATTAACAACTCAATGAGCGAAAAACCTCTTTGTTTGCGCATCCTGGCCTCCCTGATTGCGCACCCGGCAATAGCGGGCTCCTGCCGTGTCTGACAGTGTATGCCTGATTCGCGTGGGAAACCACCCCTTCCCGGAATGCCGGGCTCCGGCCGTCCTGACAAAAAAGGGGCTAGAACAGGCTGCTCCAGATCGACTACATTTGCCTTATGAAGCTGCTGATCGTAGAAGATGAGACCCACATGGCCGAGCTCTTGCGCAAGGGCCTGGCCGAAGAGGGACATACTGCGGTTTGCAGCCACGACGGCGCCGAAGGACTGGCGATCGCCAAAACGTATGAGTTCGATGCCATCATCCTCGATGTCATGATGCCCAGGCTCAACGGGTATGAAATGGCCAGGAGGCTTCGCGCGGAGAAAATTCGGACGCCGGTGCTGATGCTTACCGCCAAAGATTCCGTTCCCGACATCGTGCGAGGCCTGGACGCGGGCGTCGATGACTACATGACCAAGCCCTTTTCCTTCGAGGAACTGTTGGCGCGTCTCCGGGCAGTCCAGCGCCGTTCATTGCCTCACCCGCAAGCGACGTTGCGGGCCGGAGATCTCGAACTCGATCCCGCCACCCGTGAGGTCACTCGCAACGGCCGTGCACTGGCGCTCACTCCCACCGAATACGCTCTACTGGAAAGGTTGCTGTACCGCGTGGGGCACGTTGTATCCCGGCGTTCGCTGATCGAGTCTGTATGGGGCTTCGATCGTGAAGTCGAAGAGAACACTCTCGATGCTTTCATGCATTCTTTGCGCAATAAGGTCGACACCCGAGCGAAATCGAAATTGATCCACACGGTCCGCGGGGTTGGCTATATCATCCGCGACGATGGCGAGTCATGAAGAAGCTATCCATCGGGGTTCGGCTCACTCTGTGGTATCTGGCGATTTTTGCCCTCGCCCAAGTTGTCTTCGGCGTCGGCATGTGGGTGCTCCTGCGTCATTATCTTTACGACCTCTCCGATGACAGCCTGGAAAGCCAGGTTGAGGACCTGCAAAAATTCTTTGATTCGCAAAAGGCGGATGCATCATTTGCCGACCTTCAGCGCACCTTGACTGAAGCCTACGTCGATCACGCCGGAGACTACCTTCAGATCTATTCAACCGATGGGCGCTGGGTCTATCAGTCCAAATTGATGGAGATCCATCCGCTAGCGCAGGTCGCCCCGGACCGAATCGACGGCCTGAGTTTCGAGGATGGTCGGGTCGATGGCAAGCCGGTGCGCTTTGCGACGCGGCGTTTTGTTCTGAATGGGCACACCTATGCTGCTCAGACCGGGGTGCTCACCACGGATATCGTTGACACGCTGTCGGCGTTCCGTCTCTACCTTTTGATGTCAGCGCCATTCGTGCTGCTCGTGGCAGCGGGTGGAGGATACTGGCTTAGCCGGCGCGCTCTCGCTCCGGTTGACGCTATCGTCCGAAGCGCGCGTGCGATCGGCGGTACAAATCTCGATGCCCGTCTCGAAAAGCTCGACACCGGAGACGAATTGCAGCGCCTCTCGGATACTCTCAATGAAATGTTGGCGCGCATCGAGGGTGCGTTTCAGCAGGTTACGCAGTTTACGGCGGATGCTTCGCATGAGCTACGAACGCCTGTCTCGCTCATGCGAACTGAAGCCGAACTTGCGCTGCGGCGGTCGCGCGATGAGGGCCAATATAGAGAGTCACTAGAGCACATCCTGAAGGAGGCCGAACGCACCTCCGTCCTGATAGAAGAAATGCTCGCGCTCGCTCGCGCCGATTCAGGTCATGCCTCGCTGAAGTTGCAGCCGGTGAATCTTGCCGCACTGGTGCGAGCGGCTGTGGAATCCTGGCGACAAGTGGCGAGTGTCTGTGGGCTGGAGTTCCGGCATCGGATCGCGTCGGAAGATGTGCTCGTCATGGCGGACGAAGCGGCAATGGGCCGAACGGTCAACATTCTTCTCGACAACGCATTCAAGTACACTAAGCCGCCTGGAACAGTTGACTTGGCGCTCGAAGAAGGCGGGCGCAAGGTCGTCATTAGCGTTCGCGACAGTGGAATTGGAATTCCTCCGGAAGAGCAAGAAAAAATCTTCGAGCGCTTCTACCGTGTCGATAAAGCCAGAGTCCGCGAAACACAAGGTGCGGGACTAGGCCTGGCAATTGCCCGATGGATCGTGCAGCAGCACGGTGGAACGATCCGCGTAGAAAGCTCACCCGGCAGCGGAGCAACGTTCTTTGTTGAGCTTCCTCTCATAGCCGTCCCGGCTCGGAGTGCAATCCCAGCGTCGAGCGACGCGCGTTAGACTGTCAGGCAGCAAGGCTCTCGATCCCGTGGTGTTTTTCGATGATTTCCCCGTGTAACCCTGTGCATTCTGTGGTTGATGCCTTTTCTCTGCAGCGCCGTGCAGTCGCGAACATGGTTTCGCGCCGGCTTATCCCCTGCTCATATAAAAATGTACGGCTGGCGTGATGATCAACGACAGAACCATTGAGATCGTGATCCCACCAATGACTGCAATTGCCAATGGTTGCAGCATCTGTGACCCAGCCCCTATGGCGAGCGCCAAAGGCGACATGCCGGCGACAGCGGCCAGGGCTGTCATCAGAATTGGTCGCAACCGCCGCCGCCCCGCCTGAATCATCGCGTCATACGGCCGCATTCCTGCCATCCGGAACCTCTGGTCGGCATCGAGCAGCAGAATCCCATTCTTGGCTACGATGCCAATCACCATGATCAGCCCCATGAAAGATGCGATATTGAATGCGGTGCCCGTAACCAGTAAAGCGAGAAACACTCCCGCCGTCGAAAGAACCGCCGAAGCAAGGATCGACACCGGCGCCGCGAGCGTCCGAAACTCAAACAGTAGTACGACAAACACGAAGACGATCGCCAGCACGAGTACCAGGAGGAGATCGTGGAATGATTTCTGCTGCTCGGCATAGGTCCCACCGTATTCCACCCGAATCGATGGCGGCAGATGCAGATCGTCGACCGTCTTCTGAACTGCCTTGATCGCGCTGCCCAGGTCGCGGCCTTCGAGACGCGCTGTCACGATCACGTTGCGTTGCAGGTTTTCGCGGCGGATCTCGGTTTGCCCGGGTGTCTCCTTCACGGTTGCGAGCGTACCCAGGGTCGCGGTGCGCCCGGCGGTGCTGTTAAGCAATGTGTTACTCATCGCGGCCAGAGAACTGCGATTCGCTTCCGGATATCGGACTCGAATGGTGTAAGCGATGTCATGCGCAATGAGGGGAGTAGCGGCGGGCTCGCCCTCGAGGATAGCGGATGCGTCCACGGCAATTTCCTCAGGAGTAAATCCTGATCGCGCCGCCACCGCCGGATTGACTTGAAACACTGTTGCTGGATTGCTGATCGTATTGTCGATCCCGTTGAGGATGTCGACGACGCCTCCAATCTTTGCGATCCCATCGGCCACCTGCGGAGCCCACTTGCCGAGCGTATCGGCATCGGGACAAAACAGCTTGATCTGAATCGGCTCCGGAGCGTTCGACAGATCGTTGATCATGTCCTGCAGGACCTGCACGAATTCGACGTCGAGCGCGGGCTCCTCTTTCTTTATGCGTCCGCGCAACTCGGAGATAACTTCTTCCACGCTACGGTCGCGGTCGGACTTGAGCTTGACGGCGATATCGCCTGTGTTCGCCTCCGTGACGGCTGCGAGTCCAAGCTGAAGACCGGTACGGCGCGAGTAGCCCTCCACTTCGGGAGTCTTGCGAATCATGTTCTCCACATGGTCGAGCACGCGGTTCGTCTCAGCCAGCGAAGTTCCGGGCGGCATGATGTAGTCGAGAATGAAACCGCCTTCGTCCATCTCCGGCAACAGGTCGGTTCCCAGGGCGCGATAACACAAGAATGACGCCGCCACCAGGATGCCGCCGAAGACAGCGATCCATTTAGGCCTATCGAGGGCAAAGTGCAGACAGCGTTCGTAGAGGTCGACAATTTTCCGAAATCGGCCCTTAATGGCCCTTTCCTCGGCCTCCAATAGGCGCTCAGCCTCGGTTGCCGCGTCGGCGGTCTTGGCGCTGCTGTCGACCTCCTTCTTCGCATCGCTGTGATTGTGATCTCCGATGAAGTACTGGCTCAGCGTTGGCGTCCAACTCAGCGCAAGAGCTAACGAAGTAAACAGCGAAACACTGACCGTGATAGCGAGAGCGCGGAAGAACACTCCGGTGACGCCTGTCGTAGCGATGAGGGGCACAAAGACGACTATCGGAGTGATCGTTGAGCCAATCAGAGGAATCGTGATTTCCTTCAGGGCGCTCCGAATGGCCTCTACTCGGCCCTGCCCAGAGTCACGGTGCAGTGCGACATTCTCCACCACGACGATCGCATCATCGATGACCAGTCCCACGGCCGCTGCCAGCCCGCCTAGCGTCATCAGGTTGAAGCTCTGATTTAGCAGCTTCAAAGCGACAAAAGTTACGACCACCGTGACCGGAATAACCAGCACCGCCACGATCGATGTTCCCCAATCGCGCAGGAACACAACCATGATGAGCGACGCAAGAATGACGCCGATCAGAATGGCATCGCGCACGCTTTTGATGGATTCAGTAACGATCTCCGACTGATCGTAGAAAGGTTCGAGCTTGATTCCCGGCGGAAGATTCTTGCGAATGCCATCCACCTCGGCGTGCACTTTCTGCGCGACGTCGAGCGTGTTGCTGTCCGGCTGCCGGCTGATGTTCAGGAGAATTGCCTTACGGCCATTAGCCGTTACTACCGTGTAGACGGGCTTTACTCCTGGTCCGACACTGGCAACGTCGCCGATCTGAATTGGAATCCCCGCGGTCGTGTTCTTGACGACGATCTTGCCGATCTGATTGCCGTCGGTAACCTGCCCGTTGACGAGTCCGAGATAAAGTTGATGATTCTGTTCAAGCAATCCCGGCGAATCGATCAGGTTAGTTCTGCGCACCGCTTCTAGGATGTCGGTTACCGTCATGCCCGTCGTGAGCAGCTTGGCAGGGTCCGGCGTGATTTGAAATTCAGGTTCCTGGCCCCCTTGCACAACCACGCTCGCCACCCCATCAAGGCGGTTAAGGCGCGGCTTCAATTCGTAGGTTGCCATCGTCCACAGCTCTGTCTGCGGCGCAGTATCTGAGGTCAGGCTGTAGCCGATGATCGGAAAGCTGGCGAACGTGAGACGATGCGTCTGGATCGTTGCCGTTGCCGGGAGCTCAGTACGGATGTGCGACAGTGCTGCATCGACCAGTTGCAGCGTTGACACCATGTCGACGTTCCAGTCGAAGAACAAGTCGATCTCTGCCGAGCCCCGGCTGGTAATCGACCGCACGTTCCGCAGCCCGGGAACGCTATTAACGGATTCTTCGATCGGCCGCGTGATAGTGACCATCATCTGGTCAATGGGCATCACGCCGTTTTCAACACCAATTACGACGCGCGGAAAGTCAGTGGTCGGGAAAACCGAGATCGGAATCGTGGTGGCGAGATACGTTCCAACGAGCGCAAAAATAACGATGAGAAAAATTACTGGCTTGGCGTAGCGCGTGTACCAATAGGCATCATCGGGCGGCCCTTGCTTGCGTATCCGGTCAATCAGAGTTGCCCATGGCGCCTCCATTCTCAATCCTTGCCCTTGGCGCCGTTCTTGCTCTCGCTTGACTCTCCGGCCCGAGGCTTGTCCGCGCCTTCATTAGAAGCTGGCGCCACCGTGATCCGCGTTTTGTCCGGAATGCCATATCCACCCCGGACGATCACGTTTTCATTGCCCTCCAGGCCTTTCAGGATCTGCACGCGATCACCTTCGTGAATGCCGGTTTCAACGGCCACCTGATGCGCACGACCATCGGTGGCTGCAACCATCACAACACTCTCGCCCTCAGGAGTCTTCAGGAGTGCTGCTGCCGGCACAAGCACAGCACTTTTCTCTTTCTGCCCCGCGATCTGCAGGTCGACCGTCGAGCCCGGACGAAGCGCATTGTTAGGATTGATCGCCTCGACCCAGATTTCGACCGTCGTGCTGTTGGGATCGAGCGCGGGGCTGATGATTGTGACTTTCCCCGTCGCTTTTGCATCGCCAGAAGCGGTGATCGTCGCGGAATCCCCGAGTTTGATGGCCGCGGCATTTGCCTGTGGCATATGCGCCTTCGCAATCACCCGGGAAATGTCCATGACGGTCAAAATCGGTGATCCCGCGGGCGCCATCTCACCGGGATAAAGCGGCCTCTCCGTAACCACGCCATCGATAGGACTGCGAATCTCCGAGTACGAAAGCTGTGCCGCTGCGCCTTCATATTTTCCTTGCGCCGACGCAAGCTGTCCCTTAGCCGACTTGAGCTGATCTTTCTTGCCCGCCGCTTCCAGCGCAGCCACATGTTTCTGCGCAACTTCGTATTGTCCCGTTACCTGGATCATCGCTACTGTCGCCTGGTCGAGTTCCTTGCGCGGCAGCGCACCCTCCTTATAAAGATTCTTCCGGCTCTCGTAGACCTTTTGCTCTGCCTCGTAGGCTTCCTTCGCCGCCTTCAGATCGTATTCGGCCTTTTGCCACTCTTCCGGAAGCGCAGAAGACGTCTCGATGTTGTAAGCCGCCTGCGCCTGTTCATACGCGCCCTTGTTCTCAACTTCGGCAGCCACGAGATCGCGATTTTCCAGCACGGCCAATAACTGTCCTTTATGGACGCGGCTCCCGCGATTCACGTAGAAGGTCTTCACCGGCGCAGAAATCTTCGCGGTAAGCGCCGCCTGATCCTTTGGAGAAAGGACGGCCTCGACATCAATCTGCTGCTGAATCTCGCCGCGCTCCACGCGCTCGACTTGCACGGAGACAACCGGTTCCGGTTCCGTTTCCCTCCTGGAGCAGGCAATGCCAACCATGCTCCCCAAGGCGACAAGCATTGCCGAAGTAATTCGTAACCGCCGAGACCCTCGCACTAGAAGCTCCCCGTCAGCGTCTGCAGGTTCGCCAAGGCCACCTGAAAACGAAGTTGACCGTCGTCATACGCGTTGCGTGCTTGCGTAAGCGTGTTCTGAGCGTCCACTACCTCGAGGACGGATGACTCTCCCGCCTGGTAGCGAAGCGTGGTCAACCGCAGGCTCTCGGCAGCCAGTTCCGCCGATTGACGGAGCGAATCTAATTCCTCTCGCGAAGTCTGCGCTTCCTCATAATCCGCTTTCAGGTTGGCCAGCAATTGCCGCTGTACAGCGCTCAACTCAACGTGAGCCTGCTGACGGCGCAGGTCCGCTTGTTTGACTTTGGAATATCCGGAGCCCCAGTTCCAGACCGGCAACTGCAGAGTTGCCGTGGCCGAATATCCCAGATTGTGAAAGCCGTTGGGATCGCGCGCGGCAAACTGATTCGCATCGATTCCATAAAAATAATCTGCCGCCAGCGATGGCAACATCCCGGCCCATGCCGATTTGACCTGCTGGGCCGACTGCCGCAGTGCCGCCCATGCCGCGTGCAATTCCGGGTTGTTCTTGGTCGCGGTGGCACTTACCTCGGGGAGCGATGGCAGTGGCTCCGGGGTGCCGAGATCGTCGACTACGGAGAAATTCTCGTCAAAGTTCGGGAATAGGAGCACCGCGAGATCAAGCCGACTCTTGCTCATCGAAAGTGTGGCATCCTGCAACCCCCGCTGCTGCGTCTGCGCCTGAATCCGCGCCTTGATCACGTCGGAGTTCGCTACCTCGCCACCCTTCTCCAACTTTTGGCTGATGTCGAGGAAGTGATCGGCCTCGGCGACAGCTCTTTGTGTATTCGCATATTTGCGTTGTGCGACAACGAAGCCCTCATAGGCTTCGACTACCGTCACGACGAGCCCACGCACCGCTACTTCGGACTTTGCCCGAGCCACAGCCTCCGCCGCTTCCACGGCCCGATGCTCTGCGAGCATCCCCGGGGAGAGAATCTGATGCACATTGCCTTGCGCGATGTATTCGTGAACGCCATTGTTTGCGATGTAGCGCCCTCCCGCAAAATCCGGGCTCCCGCCTCCCTGCGTGTAGATGTATTCCATGTTGTAGTTGAGATTTGGCAGTAGGCTGGCTCGGCTCTGAACCACATCCTGGTGTGCGAGGCCAAGTTCCGTGACCGCCGAGCGGAATTTTGGATCGTTCGCTTTGGCGCGCTCGATGGCGTCCCGCAGCGTGATTACCCGCGGAGCCTTCGCATCGGTAGTCTCTGTGAGATTGGCTGTGTTTTGGACCTGCGCTTCGACCAGAGGCGGTGCAAGCGAGGCCACTAGCAAACAAGTCATGAGACTTAGACCGGCATATGAAATCTTCTTTTTCTCGTCAACCGCCAACATCCGCAACCTCCCGGGCCCGTCGGTGACCCGCTCCTTCGTTACAAACCTCTCCCCAGTCTTAGCCTCTCATTTCGATCTGAAGATAACCTGAAGACGGCAGTCGGCCCGATCAATGGTCCTAATGACGGACAGGCGATGCCTGTTTTGTTCTCCCTAATGAAAAAACAAGAATTTCTTGCGTCTTTCGCAAAAGCGAATCATCAAAAGTTGAAATCATAGTGCTTCGGGCCGTCTATGACGGCCAGAGAGACTCAGATGTCGAGTAGCCAGAATCGCCAGAACGCTCGTACCTGCGCTTGTTGTTGTGCAGTCGTGTGTCCTGGCGCAGGGAGGCTGCTGACCTGATCATTTCTTAGATTTTCAGCACTCATCAACCCACCGCCAGAGCAATTTGGCGGTGGGTTTTTCTTTTTGCGCCAAAACAAACCAATGGAGAAGCGTATATGCCCACGGAAACCAAGGCCCAGCGCGTTGAGCGATTGAAGCGCGAGAAGAATCCATGGGAGGCCCTCGCCGAAATCCGACACTTCGCCCGCCAGGGCTACACGTCGATTCCTCCGGAGTGGATCGGCACGTACTTTCGCTGGTGGGGTGTCTACACCCAAGGCGATGGCGCCGGAGTTCTGGGCGGTCATGCTGGCGAAGGCAAGGCTCTCCCGTTCTTCATGGTGCGAGTTCGCATCGGGAATGGCCTTCTGACTTCCCAGCAATTGCGAACAATCGCCGACCTCAGCCAGAACTACGCGCGCGGCAGCGCCGACCTCACCGTTCGCCAGAACATCCAGTTGCATTGGATCAATATCGAGTCTCTTCCAGCCGTCCTCGACGCGCTATGGGCCGTCGGCCTGAATACACAAGGCGCCTGCGGCGACGTGACTCGCAACATTACTGGTTGCCCCGTCGCTGGCGTGGACGCACACGAAATCTGCGATGCGTCGCCCATGGCCCGCCAGGTAGAGGAAATGCTGGCTGGCAATCCGGACTTCTATAATCTTCCGCGCAAGTTCAAAATCGCCATTGCCGGATGCCGCGCTTGGTGCTCCTATCCCGAGATCAACGACATCGGCCTCACAGCCATTGAGCGCAAGGCAAGGGGCGCGAGTGAAATCGGCTATTCACTGCGCGTTGGTGGCGGCCTTTCCGCAGAGCCACATCTCGCCGTTCGCCTGAATGCCTTCGTGCGGGCCGCGCACGTCCTCCCGGTCGTGAAAGGAATTGCCGAGCTTTTCCGCGACTCCTCCTCCTTGCGCGAGCATCGCGAGCGCGCCCGCCTCAAGTTCCTATTTCTGCGTGATGGTTGGACAGCGGACGATTTCCAGAAAAAACTGGAAGAACGAATCGGACTTCAACTCGATCCGCCTGTCGACGAACAGCCTCCCGCCGACGTCTACCGCGACCACATCGGCATTCACCTGCAAAAACAGCATGGTTACTGCTATGTCGGTGCAGCCGTCCTTCGAGGCCGCATCACACCTGAGCAAATGCGTGGCGCGGCCGATCTGGCCGATCGCTTCGCCGATGGCCACTTGCGCACCACCGGCATGCAAAACCTCCTCATCATTAATGTCCCTGAAGGCGGAGCCGTAGAGCTGGCCCGCGAACTTGACGCCCTCGGATTGCGTGTTGGCGGCTCGCCTTTCTGGCGGGGCGCGATCGCCTGCAGTGGAACCGAATTCTGCAAACTCGCTATTACAGAAACCAAGGCGTTGACCCGTTGGCTGGTCGAGGAATTGGACGAAAGGCTTCCGGGCTTCGATCAGGACCTGAAGCTGCATGTCACGGGATGCCCCAACAGCTGCGGCCAGCACTGGATCGCCGACATCGGAATTGAGGGGAAAAAAATCAAGCATGAAGGCCGCCTCGTTGACGCCTACTACTTCTGCCTCGGCGGAGCTGTCGGCCTCAATCAGGGCATTGCGCGTGCAATCGGATACCGCTGCCGCGCCAGCGAAGTCCCCGATGCTATCGAGCGTCTGCTTCGTGTCTATCTCGCGGATCGCGCGCCGGGCGAAAACCTCCGGCATTTCTTTGCTCGCCACTCTGATGCGCGATTGCGCGAGTTCTTGGCGGGTCAACCCTTCGAGGCGGTGGCCCGAGGTCTTCCCATCGGCCCCGTCCCGCATGGCCTGGAGGCCTGATTCCCGGAGACAACATGCCAACTCTCTTTCCAATCTTTCTGAAGCTGAACAAGCGCCGCGTTCTGGTTGTCGGCGCAGGCAATATGGGCGAATCCAAGATCGCCGGACTTCTCGACACCGGCGCTCTCATCAAGGTTGTCGCCCGGCATGCAAGCGACGCAGTTAGCAACTGGGCCGCCAACGCACTCATCGAACTTGAGCTACGAGGTTTCGCTACTTCCGATCTCGAGGGCGCGTTTCTGGTTGTCGTCGCCACCACCTCACCGGTTCTCAACGAACTGATTTTTTCGGAGGCGCAGCGCCGTCAAATCCTGTGCAATGTCGTTGATCTTCCTGACGAGTGCGATTTCTTCTATCCGGCAGTCGTAAGACGCGGCGATCTGCAAATCGCGATCTCGACCTCGGGCCAGAGCCCGTCCCTTGCCCAGCGCATCAGGCGCCGGTTGGAAAAACAGTTCGGTCCCGCCTACGGGGGCTGGGTCAAAGAACTCGGTGAAACCCGCCGCGAAATTCTAAAAAGCGATCTTTCGCCAGAGCAAAAAAGAGAGCTTCTCCGGTCTTTGGCGAACCGCTCCGCTTTCGAGGCAATGGTTGCTCGTGCTTCGCTCGCGAAGGAGGGCGTCGCATGACTGGCAAGGTCTATCTGATAGGGGCCGGACCCGGCGATCCTGAATTGCTTACAGTCAAGGCACTGCGCCTGTTGCAGACAGCTGACGCGGTGTTCCATGACGATCTCGTTTCGTCCGACATCCTGAAACTCATTCCTGTGCAAGCCCAGCTTCGCAAAGTCGGCAAGCGTTGCGGCAAGAAGAACATCAGCCAGCAGGAAATAAACTTCCTCATGATCAGCTACGCCGCGCTCGGGATGAAAGTGGTGCGGCTGAAGGGTGGAGACCCGCTGATCTTCGGCAGACTCGCGGAAGAAATCCGCGCCTTGGGGAATGCCGGCATCCCATTCGAAATCGTCCCCGGTGTAACTTCTGCCTTCGGCGCTGCCGCCTCCATCGGGATTCCGCTCACCGACCGTTACATCTCCCCGGGATTGATCCTGCTGACGGCTCAGCGTGCCCGCGAAAACGAGCAAATTGACTGGCGCGGATTCATTTCAAGCGGCGCAACTCTCGTGATCTACATGCCGGGCCATCATTACCCGGAGGCTGCCGCGCGCCTATTGGCATCTGGTGCGAGGCGCGAGACTTCGTGCGCGATTGTCTCACGTGCGACTACCGAGTCCCAGCAGACCTTCATTACAAGCGTAGAAGCCCTGCATCGCGCCCCACAACTGCCCGCGCCCACCTTGCTGATTGTCGGAGATGTCGTCAAGTTTGCGATGAATCCCGAATGGTCTCCGAGAAGTTCCCCCGTTGCCACTGCAGCACCCGAGCAATTCCCGAGGGAGGAGTCCGTCGCGTGATCAAGAAAATAGCTTCTATCCAGTCACTCGCCGAGTCGTGGAGCGCGGAGGACGTCCTGCGCTGGACCTTTGCCGAATTCGGACGGAAAGTGGCCATCTCGTCTGCTTTCGGTGCAGAAGGAATGGCCATCATCGACATAGCGTCGCGCATTCAGCCTGAGTTCCGCATATTCACTATCGACACCGAATTTCTCTTTCCAGAAACTTACGCTCTCATGGATCGGATCGAACAGAAGTATGGCGTCCGCATCGAAAAGGTTTACTCCTTGCTCTC
>Ga0335070_10000106_pt1 | contig 95523 bp, 99 predicted proteins | sample Lox_Sample_13_FD_206722 | JGI IMG/M metagenome (GOLD analysis project Ga0335070, IMG submission 206722) | Soil microbial communities from Loxahatchee National Wildlife Refuge, Florida, United States - Lox_Sample_1.3 | ecosystem: Environmental > Terrestrial > Soil > Wetlands | place: USA... | reverse complement strand
CCTGCCCCCCCGGTGTTGCTGTCCTTGGACATCCCCCAACGCCTCCCCCGGTCCCTCCTCTTCATGGCTCTGCGCGCTGTTCCCCAGCCTTGAGAAGTCGCTCCCGCAGCTCGCGCTCGTCATCCGGCGACGGATCGAACTGCGCCGGATCGGGCAGCTGCTCGAGCCCGGCGAGCCCGAAGAGCCGCTCGAACAGCTCGCTCGTCTTGAAGATCGCAGCGCCGAAGCGCGAGCGCCCCGACTCTTCGATCAGCCCGCGCTCGGCCAGCGTCTGCACCGCCGACTCGCCGCTGACGCCGCGGATGCGGGCGATCTCCGGCCGCGAGACTGGCTGCAGATAGGCGACGATCGCCAGCGTCTCCGCCTGCGCCTGGGTCAGCGGCGGCGTCCGCGGCTTCGCCAGCAGGCGGCGGGCAGAGTCCTCGCTGGCCGGGTCGCTTGCCAGGCTGAAGCCGCCGGCGACCTCGCGCAGGACCACCCCCCGCTTGCCCTCGGCGAGGTCCTCGCGCAGCAGCTCGATCGCCTCCTCGACCTGGCCCTCGCTGGCCTCGGTCGCCATCGCCAGGTCGGCGGCGCTGACCGGCTGCGGCGAGAGGAAGAGCAGCGCCTCGACCGTGCGCGAGAGGTCGCTCACGCGGGAGCTCCTGGTGTCGTCTTCCTCACCGTGATCGGGCCGAAGGCTTCCTTCTGCTCCCAGGTGACCTCGCCTTTGCGGTACATCTCGAGCAGGGCGAAGACGGTAACCGCCTGGGTCAGCCTGTCCTCGCCGCCGAACTCGTCGTCGAAGTCGAAGCTGGAGCGGCGGCCCAGTGCGTCGCGCAGAGCCCGCAGGCGGCGCTCGAGCGAGACGGTCGGGCGGATGTGGCTGAGGTCGACGTCGGGCGGCTCGGTCAGCAGGTCGCCGATCGCGCTGGCGAGGGTGTCGGGGTCGTAGACGGCAACGGCGGCGTCGGTCGCGACCCGGCGCAGCTCGGCCGGCAGCGACGCCGAGCGGTAGAGGTACCCGCGCTGGGACTCGAAGCGCTCGGCGAGCACGGTCGAGGCGTCGCGGTAGCGGCGGTACTCGAGCATCCGCGCCAGCAGCTCCTCGACCGCCTCCTCCGGCGCCAGCTCCTCGAGCCCGTCGTCGGGACCGGGCAACATCAGCCGCGACTTCAGCTCCAGCAGCGCCGCGATCAGGACGAGGAACTCGGTCGCCACCTCCAGCTCCAGCTCGCCCTCGCTCTCGAGGTGCTCGACGTAGGCGACGACGACCTCGCCGAGCTGCAGCTCGAGCAGGCTGACCTCTTCACGCAGGACGATCGCCAGCAGCAGGTCGAAGGGCCCGGCGAAGACGTCGAGCTCGAGGTCTAGGTCCGCTACTGCCACATGCAGAGCCTAAAACCCCATGCGGTCGCGCACGTCGGCGAGGACCGGGGCGGCGATCGCGCGCGCCTTCTCGGCACCGACCGCGAAGACGCGCTCCAGCTCCGCCTCGTCGGGGCGCAGCTCGGCGTAGCGATCGCGGATCGGGGTCAGCAGCTCGACCACGCCCTCGGCGACCGCCTGCTTGAAGTCTCCGTAGCCGGCGCCGGCGAACTCGCTCTCGATCGCCTCCGGCGAGGCGCCGCGGGCGACGGCGAGGATGTCGATCAGGTTCGTCACCCCGGGCTTGTCGGGGGCGCGGAGCACCTCGCGGCCGGAGTCGGTGACGGCGCTGGCGAACTTCTTGCGGATCGCCGCCTCCTCGTCGAGTACGAGCACGGTGCCCGCCTCGGTGCCTCCGGTCGTCGACATCTTCGTCTGCGGCTCCTGCAGGTCCATGATCCGGGCGCCGACCTCGGGGATCTTCAGCTCGGGCACGACCAGGGCGTTGCCGAAGCGAGCGTTGAAGCGACGGGCGATCTCGCGCATCAGCTCGACGTGCTGGCGCTGGTCGTCGCCGACCGGAACCTCGGTCGCGCGGTAGGCAAGCACGTCGGCCGCCATCAGCACTGGGTAGTAGAAGAGCGCGGCCGAGGCCAGCTCCCGTGCCTTCCCGGACTTTTCCTTGAACTGGTGCATGCGGTCGAGGTCGCCGTGCGCGGTGACCGAGGAGAGCAGCCAGGTCAGCTCGGTGTGCTCGCGGACGTCGGACTGGCGGAAGAGGATGCAGCGCTCGGGGTCGAGGCCGGCGGCGAGCAGGATCGCCGCCGTGTCGTAGACCCGCTCGCGCAGTTCGACCGGGTCGTAGGCGACCGAGATCGCGTGCAGGTCGACGATGCAGAAGATCGCCGGCTCGCCCCGCTCCTGGCCCTCGACGTACTGGCGGATCGCGCCGATGTAGTTGCCCAGGTGCTTGCGCCCGGTCGGCTGGATCCCCGAAAAAATGATCGGCGCGCTCATCAGGCTCGCAACCCTATTCCCCACCGCCGAGGTTGCGTTTTGCCCGTGCATGACGGGCAAAAGGCAACCTCGGGGAGTAAGGGCTCGGGTTGACGATGCCGATCGCGCTGGCGATGCCGCCGAGGATCATCAGGACGGCTGCGATCAGGGTGCCGAGGTGGAAGGCGGAGGTCGAGGCGGAGGTGGCGGCGGCTTCGATCCGGCGCGCCTGGGCCGGTGGCGTGCCGTGCTTGGGGCTCGGCACCGCGAGCGGCTTTTCCTTGGCGGCAGCATCGGTGCGGGCGGCGGGCGGCGAAAGCGGTGCTCGCCCCAAGTCGGCGTCGATGCTGGCTGCGAAGTGGGCGGAGATGACGGCGCCGAGGACGGCGATCGCGAGCAGGCCAGCGACCCGGGAGACGCCGTTGTTGACGCCGGAGGCGATGCCGACGCGCCGCTCCGCAACCGAGTCGAGCACGGTCGCGGTCAACGGCGCCACCGTCGCCGCCAGGCCGAGGCCGAAGACGAGGACCGCCGGCAGTACCTCGGTCGCGTAGTCGGCGTCGGCGCCGACCCGCTGCATCAGCAGCAATCCGGCCCCGGCGACGATCGGTCCGGCGCTCATCGGCAGCCGCGGCCCGACGCCCGAGGCGAAGCGGCCGAAGCGCGGCGAGAGGAAGAAGAGCAGCAGCGAGAGCGGCGTCGTCGCCAGCCCCGCCTGCAGCGCCGAGTAGCCGGCGACTTGCTGGAGGAAGAGGCCGACGAAGAAGAGACCGCCGATCAGCCCGGCGTAGGCGGCGAACGTGGTCAGGTTGGCGACGGCGAAGTTGCGGATGCGGAAGAGGCCGAGGTCGAGCAGCGGCTCGCGGGTGCGCGCCTCGTGGACGAGGAAGAGCGCGAAGCAGACGACGCCGGCGACGAGCGGGATCCAAACCGCCGGGTCGCCCCAGCCGCGGGTCGGCTGCTCGATCAGGGCGAAGACCGGGCCGCCGAGACCAGCCGCGGAGAGCAGGATCCCGAGCCAGTCGATCCCGTGGAAGGCCTCGGGGTCGCGGCTCTCCTCGACCGTGCGCAGCGCCAGGAAGACGGTCGCCGCGATCAGCGGCAGGTTGATCCAGAAGATCGCCCGCCAGGAGAAGATCCCGATCAGGGCGCCGCCTCCGGCCGGCCCGAGCACGGTCGCGATCCCGGTCCACGAGGTCCAGGTGCCGATCGCGTTCCCGCGCGCCTCGCCCTCGAAGGTGGCGGCGACGATCGCCAGCGAGCCCGGCACCAGCAGCGCTCCGGCGATCCCCTGCAGCGCCCGAGCCCCGACCAGGAACTCGTCGCTGGGGGCGACCGCGCAGAGCACCGAGGTGGCAGCAAAAGCAAGGAGGCCGATGACGAAGACGCGGCGACGGCCGAACTGGTCGCCGAGGCTGCCGCCGACGAGCAGCAGCGAGACCATGGTCAGCATGTAGGCCTCGACCACCCACTGCTGGCCGGCGAGACCGGCGTGCAGCCCGTCGGCGATCGAGGGCAGGGCGACGTTGACCACGGTCGCGTCGAGGAAGACGACGGTCGAGCCGAGAATCGTCGCGACGAGGGTCAGCCGCTGGGCACGGGTCACCCGCCCGAGTCTAGGTACGCCCCTCCGCCAGCCCGCCCCCGCCGGCCCACGCCAGTGGCAGTGGGACCTCAGTCGCGTGGTCGTACGTATTCGAGGCATGAGGGCAGAACGGCGGATCTTGGTTCGGGTGGCGATCGCTTGTGCGCTGGTCGTCGGCGGGGCGGTGACCTACATCGCGCTCGACGCACCGGTCGCGGCCAAGGAAGAGACGCTGGCGCGGGTCGAACCGGCGCCGGTCTCCAGCGGTCCGTTCGGCTTCCTTTTCACCCCGGTCGGACCCGGCAACCTGATGGTCCGCACCGGCACCGCCGGCGAGTCGGTCGAAGGCCGCCCGATCCGGGTGCGTCAGTTCGGCGACCCAGCGCGCCCTGCTGTCGTCGTCTTCGGCTGCATCCACGGCAGCGAGTGCGCCGCGCGCCGGCTCGAGCCTGTGTTCATCCTCAGCGGCGGCTGCCCGGATCCCGGTGCCAACCTCGTCTTCGTCCCCGATCTCAACCCCGACGGCTACCGCGCCGGCACCCGCCTCAACGCCGACGGCGTCGACCTCAACCGCAACTTCGCCGCCGACTGGCGGCCGATCGGCCGGCCCGGGGACCTGCAGTACTCCGGGCCGCGTCCCTTCTCGGAGCCGGAATCGCGGCTCGCGGCTCGCATCGTCGAGGCGGTCGGGCCGCGGGTGACGATCTGGTTCCACCAGCACTCCGGTCCCGGAGCCTACGTCCGCGCCTGGGGCCAGAGCGCGCCTGCAGGGCGCCGCTTCGCCCGTCTCGCCGGCGTCCCCTTCCACCTCCTCCCCTGGCCGGACGGGACGGCGCCGCACTGGCAGAACCAGGCCTTTCCCGGCACCGCCTCTTTCGTCGTCGAGCTGCCGTCGGGGCCGCTCGGCGCGGGCCTGGGGCGGCGTCTGGGCATCGCCGAGGCGCGGCTCGCGCACGGGGTGGGCGAAGATGGGTATGTCGCGAAAGGGTGAGGCTTGGCAGCTGAGAGCGGCGCGATCGAGCAAGTCGAGTGGAGCGGGCCGCTGCCGGCGCGGCGGGAGCGGCAGCTTGTCCGCGAGGCCCAGCGCGGCTCGGAGGCGGCGATGGCCGACCTCTACGCCGCCCACTGGCGCCGCGCCCATCGCGCCGCCTACCTCATCGTCCACGACGCAGCCGCCGCCGAGGACGTCGCCCAGGACGCCTTCCTCGCCGCGATCGGCGCCCTCGACCGCTTCGACCGCCGCCGCCCCTTCGGGCCCTGGCTGCACCGGATCGTCGCCAACCGGGCGATCGACTGGGCGCGCCGCGAAGGGCTGCGGCGCCGGGTCGACGCCGAGCGCGAGGGCGAAGCCGAACGCGCCCCGGCGCCACGGCCCGGCCCCGAGATCGACGAGGGCGTGATGGCGGCGCTGGCGGGGCTGCCCGCCGACCAGCGCGCGGTCGTCGTCCTCCGCCACCTGCTCGAGTACTCGCCGGGAGAGATCGCGCGGATGCTGGAGCTGCCGCGGGGGACCGTCAACTCGCGCCTGCGGCGGGCGCTCGACCGGCTCGGCGAGCTGTTGGAGGACGAGCGATGAGCGCGCCGGGGATCGAGCAGCGACTGCCTGGGCTCCTGCGCGAGGCGCCCGTGCCGGGTGCCACCGAGGCCGAACGCCGCGGCCACGCCGTCGTCGCGGCGGCCTTCGCCGAGCGCGGCGAGGCAGACCGCCTCCCGGTCTCCGCCGAGGCGCCGCGAGGTCGCCCGGCCTCGCTCCCGCGCCTCGCCCTCGGCCTCCTGATCGCCGCCCTGGCGGCGGCGCTCCTCCTCTCCCCCGCCGGCGCTTCAGTCCGCCACTGGGTCGGCGACGTCTTCACCGACAACGCCCCCAAGGCCCACCCTGGCCTGACCGCCATCCCTGGCGGCGGTCGCCTCCTCGTCCAGTCCGCGGACGGTCCCTGGGTCGTGCAGGCAGACGGCTCGCGGCGGCTGCTCGGCGACTACTCGGAAGCGACCTGGTCTCCCCACGGGCTCTTCGTCGGCACCGCCTCCGGCCGCACGCTGAACGCGGTCGAGCCCGACGGGACCCCCCACTGGACGCTTAATGCCCCAGGGCCGGTGACCGACCCACGCTGGTGGGCGGGCAAGTACCGGATCGCCTACCGCGCCGGCAACGAGCTGCGGGTGGTCGCCGGCGACGGCAGCGGCGACCATCTGCTCGCCCGCGGCACGGCACCTGTGGCTCCCGTCTGGTCGCCGACCGGGCTGCGCCAGCTCGCCTTCGTCGAGGGCGGCGTCAGCCGGCCGCCCCGGCTCACGTTCGCCGACGCCGAAAGCGGCGCGCCGCTGGACTCGGCAGCGGCGCTGCCCTCGACCTTCAAGATCGAATGGGCCGACCCGGTTCATGGCCTGCTCGAAGTCTCACGATCGGTGCTGAGGATCCGAGCGCTCCAGCTCGGCGAAAACGGCGCGATCGCGATCCAAGGGAGCACCCGGCTCCCCAGTCCCGGCGGCCGCATCGAAGACGCCTCGGTCGCTCCGGCGGGAGATCGGGTCGCGGTCGTCGCGCGACTCGGCCACGGCGAGCGGACGCGGAGCAGCGTGCTCCTCTACGAAGGGGACGCCGGGCCGCGTCGCCTCCTCACCCTCCCCGGCCGCCTCAGCCAGGTCGTCTTCTCCCCCGACTCGCGACGCCTCCTCGTCGCCTGGCCCGACGCCGACGAGTGGCTCTTCGTGCCGGTCGGCAAAGGCCAGCCGCAGGCCGTCGGCGACGTCTCCGCCGCCTTCGCGCCGGGCAGCAAGGGCGCCGTCGCCTTCCCGACGGTCGAGGGCTGGTGCTGCGCAAGATGACTGCCGTTTCGGTTCCGCTGTAGGAGGCTCGGCGCGGGGCTGGAACAATCCGGGTAGGTGATGCGCTGATGGCAAGAGCGATTTGGAGCGGCTCGATCAGCTTCGGGCTGCTCAACGTGCCCGTGCGGCTCTACAGCGCCGTGGCGCGGCGCAACATCGCCCTGCGCGAAATCCGCGCCTCCGACAGTGCCCGGATCAAACACCGCCTCTTCGCCGAGGGCACCGACGAGGAAGTGCCGCGCGAGGAGATCGTCAAAGCCTACGAGCTGACCGCCGACCAGTACGTGCCGCTGACCAAAGCCGAGCTGGAGGCGCTGTCGCCGGAGAAGTCGAAGTCGATCGACGTCAAGGACTTCGTCGAGATCGGGGAAATCGACCCCAAGTACTTCAACAGCCCCTACTACCTGGGACCCGACAAAGGTGCCGAGAAGGCCTACTCGCTGCTTGCCGCGGCGATGGAGAGCTCCGGCAAGGCGGCGATCGCCCGCTTCGTCTTCCGCAACAAGGAGCAGCTGGCGGCGATCCGCGCCGAAGACGGGGTGCTGACGCTGACGACGATGCGCTTCGCCGACGAAGTCGTCCCCGCCGCCGAGCTCGACGATGCCTTCCCCGACAGCAAGGCCAAGGTCGCCGCCAACGAGCAGCAGATGGCCGAGCAGCTGATCGACTCGCTCAGCACCAGGTTCGACCCCGAGAGCTACCGCGACGAGCACCGCGAGCAGCTGCTGGCGCTGATCGAACGCAAGGCCGAAGGCAAGGAGATCGTCGCCTCGCAGGCCGAGGCCCCGTCGGCGACCAAGGCCCCCGACCTGATGGCCGCGCTCGAAGAGAGCATCGCCGCGACCAAGGCGACCTCGAAAAAGCCTCCGAAAAAACGCAAAGCGCCGGCCAAGAAGGCGAAAAAAGCCAAAGCCGGCGCCAAAGCCAAGTCCTCGAAATAGGCCGTGGCCGCCAGCAGCGTGGTCGAGGTCGACGGTCGGGAGCTGAAGCTCACCAACCTCGACAAGGTCCTCTACCCCGCCGCCGGCTTCAGCAAGGGCGAGATGGTCGACTACTACGCTCGGGTCGCCGCGGCGATGGTGCCGCACCTGAAGGGCCGTGCCGTCACCCTGCGCCGCTTCCCCGAAGGTGTCGACGACCTCGACTCCGCCTTCTTCGAGAAGCGCTGCCCCAAACACCGGCCGCAATGGGTGAAGACGACCAGCGTCGTCGCCGGCCCGCGCTCGGGCACGATCGACTTCTGCGTCTGCGACGGGCGGCCGACCCTGGTCTGGATGGCGCAGCTGGCGGCGATCGAGCTGCATCCCTCGCTCTCCCTCGGCCGCGCCCAGAAACGGCCGACCGTGCTCGCCTTCGACCTCGACCCCGGCCCGCCCGCCGACGTCGTCGACTGCTGCCGAGTGGCGCTGCGCCTGCGCGAGATGTTCGGCCACTTCGGCGTCCAGTGCTTCCCCAAGACCTCCGGCTCGAAGGGGATGCAGGTCTACGTCCCGCTCAACAACAAGAAGATGAGCTACGACATGACCAAACCGTTCGCCAAAGCGATCGCCCAGCTACTTGAAAAGCAGACCCCCGACAAGGTCGTCTCGAAGATGAAAAAGGTCGAACGCGCCGACAAGGTCTTCGTCGACTGGTCCCAGAACCACCAGAGCAAAACGACGATCGCCGTCTACAGCCTCCGCGCCCGCGAGCGCCCCACCGTCTCGACCCCCCTGCGCTGGGAGGAGGTCGAACAGGGCGCCGACTCGGGCGACGGCTCCCACCTCGTCTTCGAAGCGGCCGACGTGCTCGAGCGGATCGAGCAACACGGCGACCTCTTCGCCCCGGTGCTAGAGCTGGAACAGGACCTGCCTGATCTGTAGCGCGGTATCGGCCAACCGTCCGACAGTGATGGGATGGTTTAGGTATTGGTCAGGTCGTCGCGCTCGCCGCGATTGCCGGAGCAGTCCCTGTTGGCACCTCGATGATCGGTGCCCTATGCACCTGGTGTGTCACTAGAAAGAACCTGGCAGCCCGCATGGCGGAAATCGCAGCGAAGACTGAGCTCATGCATGACGAAATCCGCGAGAAAGAGCGGCGCAGACGTCTGACGGCGTATCAGCACTTTGTCGACGGCTTCAACAAGCTGTACAACACGTTTGGCTACGAGCGGACTACGAGCGGGCGTACAAGCTCAGCAACGAGTACATACCCCTTGTGACTAGCGTCATGCTCGTCGGAGCACCCAAGGTATGCGAAGTTGCGGGCGAAGCAAATGCCATCTTCAACAGGATCTGGCCCGACTTAGAGGCGCGGGAAGATGAAGCGCCGGGCAGAACGCGGCCGGAACTCTGGTGCGAAGTCACGAAGCCGATCAAAGACGAGCTGATTGACGTTGGGCTCAGGCTCATGTCCCGGATGCATGACGACGTGACCCGGGGAATCATCCAGGAAAGGTGACGGCCGCCCGCTAAGGGTGGGTGGGCCGGCGCACCTAACCGCCCTGTGCCCGGTCGCCCGCTTTACGACCGCCCGAACCCCGCTACGCCGGGCCGGCTGTCGCGAGCAGCTCGGGGCTAGCCTCGAAGCACCGCTCGAGTGTCAGCGGCGGGTGCCCGGTGAGCTCCGCGACGGCATCGGTCTTGACCTCCATCGAGCCGTCGGCGATCGCCAGGTAGGAGCTGATCATGCCCTCGACGATCGGCTCGGGGGCGTCGAGGTCGCGGCGGCTCTCCCGTGCCTCCTCGACGGTCTGCGGCACGTACTCCCAGTCCTGGCCGGTGAGGATGCCGAGGCGAGCGGCGACCTCGGTCATCGTCAGCAGCTCGGGGCCGGTCAGTTCGTAGGCCTTGCCGTCGTGGGCGCCGTCGGCGGTGAGCACGGCGAGCGCGGCGTCGGCGAGGTCGTTGCGGGCGACCGGGGCGAAGCGGCCCTCGCCGGCGGGGCCGCGGATCGTCCGCTCGAGGCCTGCGAAGACCGGCATGAAGTCGAGGTAGAGCGAGGAGCGCAGGAAGGTGAAGGCGAGGCCGGAGGCGCGGATCGCCTCCTCGGTCGCCCAGTGGTCGCGGGCGAAGGTGAAGGTCGCCTCGGGCCCGGCACCGAGGAAGGAGACGTAGACGATCCGCTCGACCCCGGCCGCCCTCGCCGCGTCGATCGCGATCCGGTGTTCGCCGACCCGCTCCGGCGCCTCGCGGGCGGAGACGAAGTAGAGCGTCTTCACCCCGCTGAGCGCGTCGCGCATCTCGGCGGCGGCGCCGTAGGAGGAGGCGACGGCGATTTCGACGCCCTCGTGGACCGGCGCCTTCGCCGGTTCGCGGACGATCAGCCGCTGGCCGAGCCCGAGCCCCGCCAGGCGCTCGGCGACGCGGGCCCCGAGGCCCCCGGTCGAACCGGTGAGCGCCAGGGTCGCGGCTTCGTCCAACGCTCGCTAATCCCCAAGCGGCTGGCGGACGAGCGGGCGGCGGGTGGCACGAACCTCGTCGAGGCGGCGCACCGGGGTCGTGTAGGGGGCGTTCTTGGCCAGCTCCGGATCCTCCTCGGCCTCGGCCAGGATCTCCTCGACCGCGTCGGCGAAGGCGTCGAGGCTCTCCTTCGTCTCGGTCTCGGTCGGCTCGACCATCAGCGCCTCGTCGACCAGCAGCGGGAAGTAGACGGTCGGCGGGTGGAAGCCGAAGTCGAGCAGGCGCTTGGCGAGATCGAGGGTGGCGAGCCCGAGCGAGTCCTTCATCGGCTTGCCGGAGAGGACGAACTCGTGCATGCAGTGGCGGTCGAAGGCAACCGGCAGCCGCTCCCCGGCGCGACCGGCCGCCAGCCTTGCCTTCAGGTAGTTGGCGTTGAGGACGGCCGTCTCCGAGGCCTCGGCGAGACCGTCGGCACCGAGGCTGAGGATGTAGGTGTAGGAGCGGACGAAGACGCCGAAGTTACCCTGGAAGCCGCGCAGGCGCCCGATCGACTTGGGGCGCTCGAAGTCGAGGTCGAAGCTCGGGCCGTGGCCGTTGTCGGCCTCGCGGCGGACCACCTGCGGCCGCGGCAGGAAGGGCGCGATCCGCTCCGAGACGGCAATCGGGCCGGCGCCAGGCCCGCCGCCGCCGTGCGGCTGGCTGAACGACTTGTGCAGGTTGACGTGGACGATGTCGAAGCCCATGTCGCCGGGCCGCGACTGCCCCATCACCGCGTTCAGGTTGGCCCCGTCGTAATAGAGCGTGCCGCCCTCGGCGTGGATCAGCGATGCGATCTCGGCGATGTTCTCGTCGAAGAGCCCGAGCGTGTTGGGGTTGGTCAGCATCAGGCAGGCGACGTCGCCGGCGTGCTCGGCCAGCTTCGCCCGCAGGTCGTCGATCTCGACCCCGCCGCGCTCGTTGGTCGCGACCTTGACCGTTTCGTAGCCGGCCATCGTCACCGAGGCGGGGTTGGTCCCGTGCGAGGTGTCGGGGGCCAGCACCTTGTTCCGCTCTTCGCCGCGGTCGGCGTGGTAAGCGCGGGTGAGCAGCAGGCCGGCGAGCTCGCCGTGGGAACCGGCCGAGGGCTGCAGGCTGACGTGGGGTAGGCCGCAGATCTCGCTGAGGCTCTCCTGCAGCAGCCACATCAGCTCCAGCGCCCCCTGGGCGCGGCGGGGGTCCTGCGCCGGGTGCAGGCGGGCGTGGCCGGGCAGCGCCGCGACCCGCTCGTTGAGCCGCGGGTTGTGCTTCATCGTGCAGGAGCCGAGCGGGTAGAAGCCGCTGTCGAGGTCGAAGTTGCGGCGCGAAAGGCGGTTGTAGTGGCGGACGATCTCCGGCTCGGCGATCTCGGGCAGCCGCGGCGCCTCGGCGCGCAGCAGCTCGGCTGGGATCAGCTCCTCGAGCGGGGTCTCGGGCACTTCCGCGTCCGGGAGGACCGCGGCGCGCCGTCCCGGCTTCGACTTCTCGAAGATCGTCTGCGCCCGTTCGCGCTGCATCGGCGTCTCGATGAGCGTCATCCCGCGACCCCCTGTGGCGCGTTTGTATCGCTATGCGATCTTTTCGCGCCACGCTCGGCGGCGACAGAGGCTTCAAGGACTTCGGCGAGCTCGTCGATCTGCGCGCGCGTCCGTCTCTCGGTAATCGCAATAAGGAGCCCATCGTCGTACTCGGCGTAGTCGCGGCCCAGCGGGTACCCGGCCGCGATGCCGCGCTCGGCGCAGCGCTCGAGCACCGCCTCGACGGGGGCGTCGAGGCGGACGGCGAACTCGCGGACGACGGGTGCCTCATGGAGGAGCTGCACACCCTCGACGGCGGCGAGGCGCTCGCGCGCGTAGGCGGTACGGCGTGCGAGCAGCTCGCCCAGCTCGCGGAAGCCGTGGCGGCCGAGCCAGGCGAGGTGGACCATCGCGCCGAGCGCGTTCAGCGCCTGCGCCGTGCAGATGTTGTTGGTCGCTTTCTCGCGGCGGATGTGCTGCTCGCGCGTCTGCAGGGCGAGGACGAAGCCGCGGCGTCCGTCGACGTCCTCGGTCTCGCCCGCGATCCGCCCCGGCATCCGCCGGATCAGGTCCTCGGTCGCACAGAAGAAGCCAAACGAGGGCCCGCCGAAGTCGAGGCGGTTGCCGAGCGGCTGGCCCTCGCCGAGGGCGATGTCGGCGCCGCTCTCCCCGGGCGGCTTGAGGATGCCCAGCGTCATCGGGTCGCAGGCGACGATCAAGAGCGCCCCGTGCTCCTTTGCCGCGGCACCGAGCGCCGCCACGTCCTCGACCCCGCCGAGGAAGTTGGGGCTCTGCAGGATCACCGCCGCGGTCTCGCCGTCGACCGCCCCGGCGAGCGCCGCCGCGTCGGTCAGCCCGCCTTCGAGCCCGACCTCGACCACCTCCGATCCGTATCCGGCCGAGTAGGTGGCAAGCGTCTCGCGGCTGTGCGGGTGGACGCCGCGGGAGACGACGAAGCGCCGCCGCCCGGTGGCGCCGATCGCCAGGTAGGCGGCGGAGGCCACCGAGGAGGGCCCCTCGTAGAGGCCGGCATTCGAGACCGGCAGCCCGGTCAGCTCCGACATCGCCGTCTGGAACTCGAACATCACCTGCAGCCCGCCCTGGGAGATCTCCGGCTGGTAGGGCGTGTAGGGGGTGAGGAACTCCGAGCGTGAGGTGATCGCGTCGACGATCGCCGGCACGTAGTGGTCGTACATCCCCGCCCCGACGAAGCAGACCTGGGACTCGGCGTCGGCGTTGCGGGCGGCCAATTCGGCCAGCCGCTCGTAGACCTCGGTCTCGCTGAGGCCGGCGGGCAGGTCGAGCGGGCGGCCGAGGCGCAGCGGCTCGGGGATCTGCTCGAACAGCTCGGCGGTCGAGTCGACCCCGATCGCGGCCAGCATCTCGGCGCGGTCGTCTGGCGTTGCGGACGTGTAACGGGTCACTGACGTAAGGCTACGGGAGCCGGTGGCGCGGCCCGCGGTCTAGGAATCGAGCAACTTGCGGTATTCGGCGGCGCCGAGCAGCGTCTCGGCCTCCGCCGGCGAGGTCAGCTTGACCCGGATCAGCCATCCCTCGCCATAGGGGTCCTCGTTGATCTTCTCCGGCGTGTCTTCGAGCGCGTCGTTGACGGCGACGATCTCGCCCGACATCGGCGCGATCACGTCGGAGACCGCCTTGACGCTCTCGACCTCGGCGTAGGAGGAGTCTTTCTGGACGCTCGAGCCGACCTCGGGCGGGTCGTAGAAGACGACCTCACCGAGCGAGTCCTGGGCGAACCAGGTGATGCCGAAGACCGCCTCCTCGCCCTCGATCCGGGCCCAGTCGTGCTGGTCGTGGTAGCGCAGGTCGTCGGGGTAGGTGGCGTCAGCCAAGGCTCAGCTCCTTTCGTAGAGAGGCTTGGAACCTATCCGCGCGGCGCGACGCTTGCCGCGCACGTCGATCTCCAGTTCGGAGCCCGGCTCGGCCAGCTCGGAGCGGACGTAGGCCATCCCGGCGCCGACCTCGAGCGAGGGCGAGAAGGTGCCGCTGGTCACGACGCCGGCGGGCTCGCCCGCGGTGTCGAGCACGGGGTTCCCCTCGCGTGGGATACCGGCGCCCTCGATCAGGAACGCGGCCAGCTTCTCCGCCGTGCCCTCGGCACGAGCGCTGGCGACTGCCTCCCAGCCGATGAACCCCGTCTCCTCCTTGCAGCACCAGCCGAGCCCGGCCTCGATCGGGGTGCGCTCGAGCGACAGCTCGTTGCCGTGCAGCGGGTAGCAGACCTCGAGCCGCAGCGTGTCGCGGGCGCCGAGGCCACAGGGGACGACGCCGGCGTCGAGCAGCTCCTTCCAGATCGGGACCGCGACCTCGGGATCGATCAGCAACTCGACCCCGTCCTCGCCGGTGTAGCCGGTGCCGCAGGCCAGCGCCGGCCGGCCGCCGATCTGCACAGGGGCGACGTAAAAGCGGGGCGGCAGCTCGATCCCGAGCGCCCGCGAAGCGACCGCGCGCGCGTGCGGCCCCTGCACGGCGAGCATCGCGTAGCGGTCGGCGACGTCGCGGACGGCGACGTCGAAGCTGCGGCTGTGGGAGCCGAGCCAGGCCAGATCGACCTCGTGGTTGGCCGCGTTGGTGACGATCAGGTAGCGGTCGCCGCCGAGGCGGTAGGCGAAGAGGTCGTCGAGGACGCCGCCGTCCTCGTGGCACAGGCAGGAGTACTGGGCGCCGCCGATCTCGACCCTGGCGAGGTCGTTGGAGAGCACGTGCTGAAGGAACGCCAGCGCCCCCGGCCCCTCGACCTCGACCTCGCCCATGTGCGAGACGTCGAACATCCCGGCGTGGGTGCGCACGGCCGAATGCTCCTCCCGCACCCCCTCGTACTGCACCGGCATCTCCCACCCCGCGAACGGCACCAATCTGCCGCCCTGGAGGGTGTGCTGCTCGTGCAGCGGGGTCTGACGAAGGGTGGCCGCGTCGCTCACGCAGCCCAGCGTATTGGAGCGGCTATTCCTTCAGGAAGCCGGGGACGTCGATGTCGTCCTCGGAAACCCTGAGGCTGCGGATCTCTTTGTCCTCGGCCGACACCCGCGGGCGGGATTCATAGCGGCGGCGCACCCGTTGTGGCGAGCGCGCCAACAGCTCGAAGCCCTCGAAGCCGGTCGCGATCACGGTCACCCGGACCTCGTCGCGCATCGACTGGTCGACGACCGAGCCGAAGATGATGTTGGCGTTGTCGTCGGCCTCGGCCTGGACCAGCTGCGCCGCCTCGTTGACCTCGAACAGGCCGAGGTCCTCGGGGCCGGTGATGTTGAGCAGCATCCCGGTCGCGCCTTTGATCGACTCCTCGATCAGCGGCGAGGTGATCGCTGCCTTGGCGGCGTCGAGAGCGCGCGCCTCGCCGGAGGCCGAGCCGACGCCCATCAGGGCCGAGCCGGCGTCGCGCATGATCGTCCGCACGTCGGCGAAGTCGAGGTTGATCAGGCCCGGGATCGTGATCAGGTCGGTGATGCCCTGAACCCCCTGGCGAAGGATGTCGTCGGCCTGGCGGAAGGCCTCCAGCACCGAGGTGCGGCGCTCGACCGCCTGCAGCAGCTTCTCGTTCGGGACGATGATCAGGGTGTCGACGTTGTTGCGCAGTTTCTCGATCCCCTCGAGCGCCTGCTGCATCCGTCGTTTGCCCTCGAACTCGAACGGCTTGGTGACGGCGCCGACGGTGAGGGCGCCGATCTCTTCCTTGGCGATCTCGGCGATCACCGGCGCCGAGCCGGTGCCGGTGCCGCCGCCCTCGCCGGCGGTGACGAAGACCATGTCGGCGCCCTTCAGCGCCTCCTTGATCTCGTCACGGCTCTCGGCCGCCGCGCCGGCGCCGACCTCGGGGTTACCGCCCGCACCGAGGCCGCGGGTCAGCTCCTGGCCGATCGAAAGCTTGATGTCGGCGTCGCAGGCCTGCAGCGCCTGGGCGTCGGTGTTGACGGCGACGAACTCGACGCCGCGGATCCCGGCGTCGATCATGCGACTGACGGCGTTGGTGCCGCCGCCGCCGGCGCCGACGACCTTGATGACCGCGAGGTAAGTGGATTCCATCTCCCGATTTCCTCCTCGCCGATTTTTGGGGGTTCGGCGAGACAGCTGTTGGTTGAGTTGAGCCTTGTTCCGTCCGAACCTTCAGCAAGGCTCAAGGGTTTGAGCCTCCGCCTCAAGTGCGGAAATTGCGCTCAACGTAGGGCATTGTGACGGGTCTGTCAAACGTGCGACAGGCATCCTGCAAGGCAAATTTCTCAACCAGTGGTTGAGGGTTGGCCTGCCCTCACTCTGGGGTCGAGGGTTGGCCTGAGGCTTGCCTCGGGGGCGCCTTTGGCGCCTAGGGAGCGGGCGGCAGGCTGTGTTCTCCTTCGAGGTAGGACGGGTGCCCGGGGGCGTGCAGGTCTACATAATCGAGCGCCGTGATTTCGGGATCGGCGAGGATCGCCGCCGCGGCTTTCCACTTCCGCTTCGCCTGCGAGGCGTCGCCGAAGCGCAATTCGATCCCGCTCGTGAGCATCACGTCCACCCCGCTTTCGCCGTAGCGGCTGCGTTCGACATAGGGCCGGAGTTCCTTCGGCGTCGCCCCCAGCACCTTAGCCTGCTGCAGGACCGGCCCCGCCAGCTTGCCGCTCTTCGGCACCTCCGAGATCGGCAGCTGCGGCAGCGGCGGTTCGTCGGGCACCGGCAGGAAGGCGACGACCGCACCGGTCGTGCTGACCCCGACCGCGTCTTCGCCGCTGCCGATCGTCGATGCGAGTTCCGGCACCGTGACCTCGGCGGTGACGGTCTTGTCGCGGATCAGGAACCAGTAGCCCGCGGCGACCGCGACGAGCACCAGCGCCAGCGCAACCAGCCAGCGCCTCACAGCTCCCAGCCGCCGGGGAGCGCGACCTCGCCCAGCACCTGGACCTCCGGCTCCAGCTCGACCCCGAAGCGCTCGTGCACGCGCCGCCTGCCCTCCGCCATCAGCTCGAGCACGTCGGCGGTGGTGGCATTGTCGAAATTCTCGACGAAGTTGGCGTGTTTGGGGGAGAAGCGGGCACCGCCGTGGCTGAGCTCGCTGGCGCCCGCCGCCTCCAGCAGCTGACCGGCGGTGCGTCCCCCGGCGCGCTCGTCGTCGGGATTCTTGAAGGTCGAGCCGAAGGTCTTGATCCCCTTCGGCTGCGCCTCGTGGCGGCGCCTTCGCATCTCCGCCATCGTCGCCCGGATCGCCGCCGGGTCGCCGGGGCGCAACCGGAAGCAGGCGCGAGAGACGACTTCGCCGGCGCCCAGGTTGGAGTTGCGGTAAGTGAAGCCGAGCTCGTCGGGACCGCGGCGCTCCGTACCGCTCGCGGTTGCGACCTCGACCCATTCGAGCACCCGGGCGAGCTGCCCACCGTAGGCGTTGGCGTTCATTCGCACCGCCCCTCCGGCGGTGCCGGGGATATTGACCCCGAACTCGATCCCGGAGAGACCCCAGCCGGCGGCGCGAGTGGCTGCCGCCGGCAGCCTGGCGCCGCCGCCGCAGAGCAACCGCTCGCCGTCGCGCTCGATCGTCGCGAGGTCGGCGTCCAGCTTGATCGCGAGGCCGTGGAATCCATCGTCGCTGATCAGCAGGTTCGAGCCGGAGCCGATCACTCCTACCGCCAGCTCTTCCTCCTCAGCCCAGCGCAAGAGCTCGACCAGTGCCCCAGCCTCAGCCGCAGCCGCATAGAAGTCAGCCGCCCCCCCGGTCCGCACCGTCGTCAGCCGTGCCAGCGGATAGTCCGCGATGACCCGATCCGGCACCCCGTTCACGAGCGCTCCTTCGGCCCGTCGGCGTACGCGAGCGCCTCGGCGAGCTTGAAGACGTCGCCGGCGCCGACGGTGACGAGGACGCTGCCGGGGCGGGCGCGGTCGAGCTCGGGGGCGAGGACGCGCTCGGCGGCTGCCGCGGTCGGCAGCCAGCGCACCCGGCCGCCCCCGATCCGGTCGGCCGTGGCGCGGGCGACATCGAGGCCGCTGACCCCGGCCAACTCGCCGACCGGTTCCTCGCGCGCCGGGTAGACGTCGAGGACGACGACCTCGTCGGCGAGCGCCAGCGCCGCGCCGAACTGCTCGGCAAAGGCCTTGGTCCGCGAGTAGAGGTGGGGCTGGAAAACCGCGATCAGGCGACTCGGCGCGGGCTCCAGCTCGCGCAGCGCCGAGAGCGCCGCGCGAACCTCGGTCGGGTGGTGCGCGTAGTCGTCATATATAGAGACCGCCCCCCGCCTCCCCTTCAGCTCCAGCCGCCGCTTCGCCCCGGGGAAGTCCGCTAGCCCAACCGCCGCCTGAGAACCCAGTTCCTCTCGGTATGCGGGTGAAACTGCGTTCTCAGCGAGGGCCAGGGATATCGCGGCCAGAGCGGCACGGGCGTTGGCCTTGTTGTGGCGGCCGGGAACGGCGAGCGGCAGCTCCGCGGGGCCCGGTGTCGCGGTGTCGAAGCCGACGCGCTCGGCCGCGGCCGGCAGCAGCGGGTCGAGGCTGCCGTCGGCGGGGACGACGACCGCGCGGGCCGGCGCCAGGAACTCGGCAAAGGCCTCGTGCAGCTTCGTCAGCGAGCCCCAGTGCGCCTGGTGGTCCATCTCCAGGTTGGTGGCGACGGCGACCTCGGGGGCCAGCCGCAGGAAGCTGCCGTCGCTCTCGTCGGCCTCGGCGACCACCCACTCGCCCTCGCCCCAACCGGCGTTGGCGGCGGCGCCGCCGGGCCCGAGCCCCGGCACCTCGCCGCCGACGAAGAAGGCGGGGTCCTCGCCCAGCGCCCGCAGCGCCCAGACCGCCATCGCCGTCGTCGTCGTCTTGCCGTGGGTGCCGGCGACCGCGATCAGCCGCTTCTCGGCACAGAGCTCGGCGAGCAACTCGCCGCGGTGGACCTCGCGCAGGCCCAACTCCCTGCCCCGCTCGCGCTCGGGGTTCGTGGCGCCGATCGCGGTCGAGACGACCAGCTCCGCGTCCTCGGGCACGTTGGCCGCATCGTGGCCGACGACCGCAGCGAGACCCGCCTCGCGCAGGCGCTCCATATAAGAGGACTCGCTGCGGTCGCTGCCGCTGACGCTGGCGCCGAGCCGGGCGCAGACCAGCGCCAGCCCGCTCATCCCGGCGCCGCCGATGCCGACGAAGTGCAGCCTGCGCCCGCTCCAGTCTCCCGCCGCGCTCAATCCAGGCCCTCCTTCGGCGCCAGGCCGGAGCTCAGCTCCGGTGCACCGGCGGCAACCAGGACCTCGTCGGCGATCCGCCGCGCCGCGTCGGGCTTCGCCAGCGCCTTCGACGCCGTCGCCATCTCTCCCAGTCGCGGCCCGTCCCCGAGCAGCGAGCCGACCTCACCCGCCAGCCGCTCGCTGTCCAGGTCTGCGTCGACGACCACGATCGCCGCCCCGGCCCGCTCCATCCAGGCGGCGTTGGCGCTCTGGTGGTCGGCGGTCGCGTGCGGGTAGGGAACGAGGATCGCCGGCCGCCCGGCGGCGGTGAACTCGAAGATCGAGCCACCGGAGCGGCCGAGGACCAGGTCGCAAGCGGCGAGGCAGTCGCCGAGGCCATTCTCCTCGAAGGCGAGCAGGGTGTAGCCGTCGCCATACGGGGCGGCGTCGAGCCGGGCGCGCAGCTCCTCGTAGTCGCGCCGGCCGCTGAGGTGGAGGACGCGGAACTCGCGCCCGCCGCGCTCGGCGAAAGCCTCGAGCGCGGCGAAGTTGATCGAGCGCGCCCCCTGGCTGCCGCCGACGACGAACAGGCAGCCGCCGTCGGCCGGGATCCCGAAGCGCTCGCGGGCGGCGCCGCGGTCGGCGACGAGGACGTCGGCGGGGACCGGGCGGCCAGTGACGAGGTAGCGATCGCCATCCCGACCCTCGATCGGGAAGGCGAGGCAGACGCGCCGCGCCCGTCCCGCCAGCAGCCGGTTGGCGAGCCCGAGGTGGCTGTCGGCCTCGGTCAGGACCAGGGGCGTGCCGGTGCGCAGCGCCGCCAGCCCCGCCGGGCCGGCGACGTAACCACCGCCGCCCATCACCGCGTCGGCGCCGCGGCGGCGCAGGGCGCGACGGGCGTCGCCGACCGCGCCGATCGCCTCGAAGCCGGCGCGCGCCGCGCGCAACGGATTGCGACGGTCGATCCCGCGCACCTTGATGAAGTCGATCTCGTAGCCGGCGGCCGGGACCATCTCGGCCTCGGCCCGCTCGCGGGTGCCGAGGAAGCTGACCTCGGCGCCGCTGGCCCTAAGCTCGGCCGCGACCGCCAGGGCCGGAACGACGTGACCCGCGGTTCCGCCCGCCGCTACGACCACCTTTGGCTTTCCTGGCACCGCTCGCTCTGCTCCTTTCGGCGGCGGGCCTGCGCCCACCTTCGACGACGCGCAGTTTGCCAGCGCGGGCACCCGTCCCCCCGCCCGCAGCCAGCGCCCGGCCGCCACGGGCGACGTTGAGGATCAGGCCGACCGCGAACAGCGTCGCCAGCAGGCTGCTGTTGCCGTAGGAGACGAAGGGCAACGGCACGCCGGTCAGCGGCGCCAGCCCCATCACCGCGAAGAGGTTGATGATCGCCTGCACGACGATCAGGGAGGTGAGCCCAGAGACGAGCAGCTTGCTGTAGGTGTCCTTCGCCTTCTGCGCGACTTTGAGACCGGCGTAGCCGAACATCCCGAAGAGCCCGACGACGCCGACGATCCCGATCATCCCCAGCTCCTCGCCGATCACCGCCGAGATCATGTCGGTGTGGGCCTCGGGCAGGTAGTAGGCCTTCTGCACGCCGTTGCCGATCCCGACCCCCTCGATACCGCCGGAGCCGAGCGCGATCTTCGCCTGCGCCGCCTGGAAGCCGGCGCCTTCAGCCGAGGCGCCCGGATTGAGGAAACCAGTCAGCCTCGCCATCCGGTAGGGCTCGACCAGCGTCATCAGCAGCGCCGCGCCGCCGATCGCGAGCGCGATCTTGCCGAGGTCCCGCGGCCGGGCGCCGGCGGCGACCAGGGTCGCGGCGGTGGCGAAGACGATCACCATCGTCGTCCCCATGTCGGGCTCGAGCATGATCAGCAGGCAGGCGCCGCCGGTCAGCAGCAGGTAGGGCATGAAGCCGTCGAGCGAGCGCGCCCGCTTCGGCTTGCGGGCGAGCATGTCGGCGCCGTAGAGAATCAGCGCCACCTTGGCCAGCTCCGAAGGCTGGATCTGCATCGAGCCGCCGCCGATCCAGCGGGTGGCGCCGTTGACTTCGGTGCCGGCGCCGAGCACGGCGACGAGCAGGAAGAAGGCGACCCCGAGCAGCGCCGGCGTCAGGTTGCGGATCGTCCCGAGGCTGATGCGGGCGACGAAGTGCATGAGGACGAGGCCGATCGCGCCGACGATCAGCGTGCGCTTCAGGTAGTAGGCGCTGTTGGAGAGGCCGCCGTGCTGGAGGACCTGGGTCGTCGAGCTGGCGGAGAAGACCATCACCGCGCCCAGCGCGAGCAGGCAGAGGGTCGCGGTCAGCAGCAGGTTGTACTCGGTCGAGGCGGCGCGCGAGCGCGACCTCGCCTTCCCCTTCGAGCGCGTCGCTCCGCCCAGCCGCCGCAGCGCCAGCGTGCTCATGCCAGCTCACCGACGATCCGGCGGAAGCTCTCGCCCCGCTCTTCGTAGTCCCCGAAGGCGTCGAAGCTGGCGCAGGCGGGCGAGAGCAGGACGACGCCGTCGGGGGTCGCGGCGGCTGCGGCTGCGGCGCGGTGGACGGCGTCCTCGAGGTCGGCGCAGTGGACCAGCGGCACGTCGGCGACGGTCACCGGCTCCAGCTCCAGCGCCATCCGCTCCGCGGTGTCGCCGATCAGGTAGCAGGCCGCGCAGTGGGCGACGATCGGAGCGACCAGCGGCGCGAATGGCTCGCCCTTGTCGCTGCCCCCGAGGATCGCGTGGACGCCGTGGGGGAAGGCGGCGATGCCGACGCTGGCCGAGGCGACGTTGGTCGCCTTCGAGTCGTTGACGAAGCGGACGCCGTCGATCTCGGCGACCGGCTCGAGCCGGTGCGGGACGCCGCGGAAGCTGCGCAGGCCCTCGCGCACCGCCTCGCGGTCGATCCCCATTGCCAGCGCCGCGGCAGCGACCGCCATCGCGTTCTGCACGTTGTGCTCGCCGGGCAGGCCGAGCTCGGTGACCGGCAAGAGCGGCTCCTGGTCGTAGAAGATCGTGCCGTCGACGACCGCCACCTCGCAGTCGGGGCCGGCGCCGTAGCCGAAGGAGACCCGACGAGCGCAGCCGCCGAGGTCGACGCCCGCCAGCTCCGACTCGTCGGCGTTATAGACGGCGACGTCGTCGTTGCCCTGGTTGGCGAAGATCCGCAGCTTCGCCTGACCGTAGGCAGCGAAGTCCCCATGGCGGTCGAGGTGGTCGGGGGCGAGGTTGAGGAAGACGGCGCACTCGGGCGCGAAGTAGGAGGAGTCCTCGAGCTGGAAGCTGGAGCACTCGCAGACGATCGTCGCCTCCGGGTCCACCTCGCCGACCAGGCCCGAGAGCGGGGCGCCGACGTTGCCGGCGACCGCAACCGGCTCGCCGGCGCCGCGCCAGACGTGGCCGAGCCACTCGACCGTCGTCGTCTTGCCGTTGGTGCCGGTGACGGCGAGAAAGCGGTTCGGCAGCAAGCGCCAGGCCAGCTCGAGCTCGCCGACGACCTCGATGCCCCGTTCCAGGGCAGCTGACACCGCCGCCGCCTCCCGGGGCACCCCCGGGCTCTTGACGACGGTCTTCGTCACCTCTAGCTGCGCCAGTCCATTCGTGTTCAGGGCGACTTCGACGCCGGCCCCCGAAAGACCTTCCGCGCCCTCGGGCTGGGCGGAATCGACCGCCCGCACCGTCTCCCCCCGCGCCGCCAGTAGCCGCGCCGCCGCCTGTCCCGAGCGGGCGAGGCCGACGACCAGGAACGGCCCCAGCGGCAGCGGCGGCCGGATCTCCTTCGCCGGGATCAAGTTCACATAACGATGATTCCGCCCCCGCGGGCCGTCCCCTGCCTGGGAGCGCTCAGCGGCCGATCGACTGCTGGTACAGCGTGAAGCCGATTCCCGAGCAGACCGCGGCGATGATCCAGAAGCGGAGCATGATCTTCGTCTCCGACCAGGCCATCATCTCGAAGTGATGGTGCAGCGGCGCCATCAGCAGGACGCGGCGGCGGAAGGTCTTGAAAGCGAAGACCTGGAGCAGGACCGAGAGCGCCTCGATCACGAAGATGCCGCCGATGATGATCAGCAGCACCTCGGTCTGGGTCATCACCGCCAGCGCCCCGATCGCCCCGCCTAACCCGAGCGAGCCGGTATCACCCATGAAGATCGAGGCCGGGAAGGCGTTGTACCAGAGGAAGCCGATGCAGGCGCCGACCAGGCAGGCGGAGAGCAGGGCCAGGTCCTGCTGCTCGCCGGCGACGAAGGCGATCGCGGTGTAGGCGAGGAGGACGATCGCGCAGGAGCCGGCGGCGAGGCCGTCGAGGCCATCGGTCAGGTTTACGCCGTTGGAGGTGCCAGCGATGACGAGGAAGACGAGGACGAAGTAGAGGACCGGGCCGAGGTAGATGCTGCCGTGACCGATGCGCAAGTGGAGGACCGGTTCCAGCCCGACCTCGTGCCGCGCCACCCACCAGAGGCCGAGCGCCAGGATCAGCTGGCCGAGCAGCTTCCAGCGACCGGCGAGCCCGAGCGAGCGTCGTTTGACGATCTTGATGTAGTCGTCGGCGAAGCCGAGCGCGGCGCAGCCCATCGCGACGCCGAAGACGGCGAGGCTCTGGGCGTCGCGGTCGGAGAGCACCAGGTAGGGGACGCAGATCGAAGCGAAGACGATCAACCCGCCCATCGTCGGCGTCCCGGCCTTGGTGTGATGGCCCTGCGGCCCGTCCTCGCGGATGTTCTGACCGAACTCGCGGACCCGCAGGTATTCGATGAATTTGGGGCCGAGGAAGATGCAGATCAGCATCGCCGCCATGCCCGCGATCAGGACGACTCCCATCAGACCAGCTCCGGCAAGAGCTCGGCGACGGTCTCCATCCCGGCCGAGCGCGAGCCCTTGACCAGGATCGCGTCGCCCGGCTGCAGCAGGGCGGCCAGCAGCTCTGCTGCCTCGCCCGGGTCGGCGACCAGCTCGTCGGGGTCGTACTCGCGGGCCGGCTCGCCGACCCCGATCAGATAGTCGATCCCCTCCGCGCGAGCGTGCTCGCCGACTTCGCGGTGGTAGGCGGGAGCGTCGCTCCCGAGCTCGCCCATTTCGCCGAGCACGGCGACGGTCCGCGGCGCACCGAGGGTCGCGAGATGGTCGAGCGCCGCGCGCATCGACACCGGGTTGGCGTTGTAACAGTCGTTCACGAGGACGATCCCGTCGCCGAGCTCGACTCGCTCGCCGCGGAAACTGGAGAAGCCTATGCTGGCAGCGCCGTCGGCCATCTCGGCCGGCGCCACCCCGAGCCCGATCCCGGCGCCGATCGCGGCCAGCGCGTTGGTCAGGTTGTGGGCCTCGGTAAACGGGAAGTGGAAGAGCTGAGAGCCGCCGGGGGTGCCGACCAGCGCCTCGGTCACGCCCTCCAGCCGCCGCACCTCGAGTGCCTCGACGTCACCCCCGGGCCCGATGCGCAGGATCTGGAGCCCCTCGCGCGAGAGATGCGCCTCGAGCTCGCCCGCGTCGACCGGGACGACGGCGGTGCCGCCGGCCGGCAGCGCCTCGAGGATCTCGGCCTTGGCGGCGGCGATCGCCGCGACCGAGCCGAGCAGCTCGATATGGACCGGGCCGACGTTGGTGATCACCGCGACGTCGGGCTCGGCGATCGCCGCCAGCTCGGCGATCTGGCCGCTGCCGCGCATCGCCATCTCCAGCACCAGGCGCTCCGTGTCGTCCGGCGCCTCGAGCACGGTCAGCGGCAGCCCGATCTCGGTGTTGAGGTTCTCGCGGTTGGCGTGGACGCGGCCGGGCAGCAGCGCCCGGGCAATGTCCTTGACCGAGGTCTTCCCCACCGACCCCGTCACCCCCACCACCTGCGCCCCCAGCGCCCGCCGCCAAGCCCGCGCCAGCCCCTGCATCGCCGTCAGCGGCTCCTCCGCCGCCAACACCCACCCGATGTTGAGCTTTCCCGCGCTATCCGCGGCAAACCTCAACATCGCCGCGCGCGCGTGGTCGGGGCGGGCTAGGACGCCCCAGGCGCCCTCCTCCAGCGCCGCGGCGGCGAACTCGCCGCCGTCGCGGTTGGCACCGGGAAGGCCGAAGAAGAGGTCGCCGGGGCCGGTCTGGCCGGAGGCGATCGTCGCCCGCCGCGGCGGTTCGGCGCCGCCCTCGACCAGCACCTCGGCGCCGGTCGCGGCGGCGATCTCGGCTCCCGTGAGCTTCATACGGCCGTCTCCGCGGGTCCGCTCAGCCTCACGCCGGCGCCCCCGCCCCGCCCAGGCGTCGCAGCTCCTCGCGGGCGACGACGCGGTCGTCGAAGTCGATCCGCCGGCCGCCCTCGAATTCCTGGTAGGTCTCGTGCCCCTTGCCGGCGATGACGACGGTGTCGCCGGGCTCCGCCCGCGCCAGCGCCAGCGCGATCGCGGCGCGGCGGTCGAGCTCGACCTCGACCGCGGCGGCCTGTCCCTCTGCCCCGGCGGCGACTTCGGCGGCGATCGCCGCCGGCTCCTCCGAACGCGGGTTGTCGGAGGTGACGACGGCGAGGTCGGAGAGCTCGCCGCCGGCGCGGCCCATCTTCGGCCGCTTGTCGCGGTCGCGGTCGCCGCCGGCACCGAAGACCGAGATCACCCGGCCAGGGGTCAGCCGCCGCGCGGCCCGCAGCACGTTCTCCATCGAGTCCGGCGTGTGGGCGTAGTCGACGAGGACGGCGAACCCCTGTCCCTCTTCGACCGGCTCCAGCCTCCCGGGCACCCGCGGCGCCGCCGCCAGGGCGCCAGCCGCCTCCTCGGCACCGACGCCGAGCGCCCGCGCCGCGGCGTAGGCGCCGAGCGCGTTGGCGACGTTGAAGTCGCCCGGCAGCGCCGTCTGCAGCTCCTCGCCGGCGACGACGAAGGCGGCGCCACGGGCGTCGAAGCTGACCTCCCGGGCGCTGTAGTCGGCCTCGGCGCCGGCAGCGGAAAAGGTGATGCAATCGAGCTCGGCGGCCAGCCGCGCCCCATAGGGATCGTCGACGTTGACGATCGCCGTCCCCGGCGCCAGCTCGGCGAACAGCCGCCGCTTGGCCTGGAAGTAGTCCTCCATGTCGGCGTGGAAGTCGAGGTGGTCCTGGGTCAGGTTGGTGAAGAGCGCGACCTCGAAGTGGATCGCGTCGGCCCGGTGCAGGCTGAGCGCGTGCGAGGAGACCTCCATCGCGCAGGCGCGGTCGCCGCCTTCGAGCATCCGCCGGAAGGTCGCCTGCAGGTCGATCGCCTCGGGAGTCGTCCGCACCACCTCCTCCTCGACCCCGGCGACGACCTGCTTCACCGTCCCCATCAGCCCGCAGCGCGTCCCCACCCCCTCGAGTATCTCGCGGATCAGGAAGGCGGTCGTCGTCTTGCCGTTGGTGCCGGTGACCGCCGCGACCCGCAACCGCGCGGTCGGGTCGCCCTCGAAGCGCGCCGCCAGCGGCGCCATCGCCGCCCGCGCGTCGGCAACGACGACCTGCGGCGCGGCAACGACCAACTCGCGCTCGACGACCAGCGCCGCCGCTCCCGCCTCGACCACGTCGAGGGCGAAGTCATGGCCGTCGGCCCGCTCCCCCGGCACGCAGAAGAACAGCGTCCCGGGTCCCGCGCGGCGGCTGTCGAAGGCGAGGTCGGAGATCTCAACCGCGGCGTCGCCGGCGACCCGCTCGACGCCTGACACGCCCGCGACTAGCTCGTCCAGTCTCATTGCGCCGCAATTCTAGGTAGAGGGTCGGGTGCTGCTGACCGGGTCAGCAGCGAGCCACGGCTTCCTATTCTTCCTGCGGGACGCCGAGATACGGGAGCGCGAAGGAAGCAAGTTCGCCGAAGGCAGGCGCCGCCACCGAGCCGCCGTAGATTTCTCCCTGCGGCTGGTCGACGATCACCGCGGCGAGGAACTGCGGGTCCTTGGCGGGGGCGAAGCCGATGAACGAGGCGACGTACTTGGTTTCCGAGTAGCCGCCGTCTTCGGCGACCTGCGCAGTGCCGGTCTTGCCGGCCAGGCTGTAGCCAGGCACGCTGACCTCCGAAGCGGTACCGCCCGGCGCCAGCACGCCCTCGAGCATTTCGCGGATCTCGAGCGCGACCTCGGGGCTGATCACCCGCTTGCCCCTGGGCTCCTGCACCTCTTCTTCGCCGACCTTCTTGATCAGCTGCGGCGGCTTCAGCGTGCCGCCGTTTGCGATCGCCGTGTAGCCGGCGACCATCTGCATCGGCGTCACCGCCAGGCCCTGGCCGATCGGCATGTTGCCGATCGAGGAGCCAGACCATTCGGAGAGCGGCGGCACGATCCCCTTTTCCTCGTGCGGGTACTGGACCCCGGTCGGCTTGCCGAAGCCGAAGCGGTGGATCCACTGGCTGAAGTGCTTTTCGCCGACTTTGAGCCCGATCGTGACCGCGCCGACGTTGGAGGAGCGAGCGAGAATGGTGCCGACGCTCATCGTTTCGGTGCCGCGTTCCTCGGCGTCTTCGATCGTCCGGTCGGCCACCTGGATCTGCGGCGGCAGGACGAATTCGGTCGTCGGCGTCACCAGTTTTTCTTCCAGCGCGGCGGCGACGGTGAACGCCTTGAAGGTCGACCCCGGTTCGTAGTTGAACTCCGTCGCCTTGTTGACCAGGTCTTCGTTGCTGACTTCGGAGAGGTCGTTGGGGTCGACCGGGGGCCAGTTCGCCATCGCCAGCACCTGCGAGTTGCGCGGGTCGACGACGATCGCCGTCGCCCCCACCGGCGAGTACGTTTCGCCGACGTTGGCCAGCACCCGTTCGGTTTCCTGCTGGATCACCGGATCGAGGGTCAGCTCGACGTTTTCGCCGTCCTTGGCTTCCTGCACGGTTTCCAGCCGGATCGGCTCGCCGAGCGCGTCGTTGACGATCCGCTGTTCGCCGTTGGTGCCGGCGAGAACGGATTCCTCTCCCATCTCCAGCCCCGACAGCCCGGTGCCTTCGGAGCCGACGGCGCCGATCACCTGCCCCGCCATCGTCCCCTGCGGGTAGACGCGGCGGCTGTCTGGCAGCTCGCCGATCCCTTCCAGGCCGAGCTGTTCGACCTTCGCCGCGGCGCCGAGGCCGACTTTCTGGGCGACGTAGGAGAAGCCCGATTCTTCGGTCAGGGCTTCCAGCACTTCGCCTTTCTTCAGGCCGAGGATCGGCGCCAGCTTGGCCGCTGCCTGCGGCGGGTTTTTCACCTGATAGGGGGTCGCGTAGATCGTTTTCGCGTCTTCGGAGGAAGCGAGCTGGTTGCCCTGGCGATCGAGCAGGCTGCCGCGCAGGCCGGGCACTTCGACGATCTCGGTCTGCTGGGAGACCGCCTGCGAGGCGAGCGAGGAGCCTTCGACCCCCTGCAGCCAGAAGGCGCGAGCGATGATGACGAGGAAGCAGAGGAGAAAGCCGGCGAAGAGGAGCCCGATCCGGCGCTCGACTAGGCGCATCGGCGCTCCGCCGTCATCCGCCCGTCCCGGCCAGGCGCGTTGCCGCGATGCTGACGTCTTCCGAGCTGGGCTTGATCACCTGCGGGTCGGAGCTGCCCGCCATCGTCAGGCCGCCTTCGCCGGCTTCGTGACGGATCCGCTTTATCGCGTAGAGCTTGCTGGCCCGGGTGGCTAGCGCGGAATTCTCGTTTTCCAGCGCGGTGATCTGCTCGTCGATCTTGCCCTGGGTGGCGGCGAAGCTGAGGGTGACGACGTTGAGCGCGACGATCCCGACCAGCAGTACCCCGAGCACCGCGATCCAGGCGCGGCCGCGGGTCATCCGCACGATCAGGCCCGAGTCGGGCAGGTCGCGGACGGTCGCCGCGGTACGGCCGACGACCAGCGCCAGCCGCGGCTGCGTCGCCGCCCGCTTGGGCTTGGGACGGGTGCGCTGCGGGGCGCGAGCGGGCGCGGCGGTGGCGCGGGCGCGCTGGGGTTTCGCCGGCGCACGGCGCGGTTTGGGCCGCGCAGGGGCGGGAGCAGCGGAGGCTTTGCGGCGTTTGGGCGGCGCCGTCCGCGAGGGCGCGGGCGCCGGGGCGGTCGCGGAGCGGCGTTTGGGGGCGGCGACGGCCATCAGGCACCGGCCCCCACCGGCTCGGCGAGCTTGCGGGCCACCCGCAGGTGCGCCGACCGCGAGCGCGGGTTCGCCTCGACCTCCTCGGGCCCGGGCGAGACCGCGCGCTTGCTCAGCAGCTCGGCCTCGGGCTCGTGGCCGCAGACGCAAACCGGCAGCTCCGGCGGGCAGACGCAGCCGCGCGCCTTCTCGGCCAGGAAGCGCTTCACCGGCCGGTCCTCGAGCGAGTGGAAGGAGATCGCGCCGAAGCGGCCGCCGACGGCGAGCGAGCCCCAGGCCAGCGGCAGCGCCTGCTCGAGCGACTCGAGCTCGCCGTTGACTGCGATCCGGATCGCCTGGAAGCTGCGCTTGGCAGGGTGACCGCCCCCGAATCGGGCGGCGGTCGGCATCCCGGCCTTGATCGCCTCGACCAGCTCGGCGGTGCTCGCAAGCGGCCGGCGGCGGACGATCTCGCGGGCGATGCCGCCGGCGTAGCGCTCCTCGCCGAAGCGGCGCAGAACCTGGGCGATCCGCGCCTCGGGCCATTCGTTGACCAGGTCCGCTGCGGAGAACTCCTGGCGCGTGTCCATCCGCATGTCGAGCGGGGCGTCGTAGGCGTAGGAGAAGCCGCGCTCCCAGGCATCGACCTGCATCGAAGACATTCCGAGGTCCATGTAGATCATGTCTGGGCGTATGCCTTCGCCACGCAGGGCCTCTAGACCTGCTGCGAAGTCGGCGCTGACGAAGAGCGTCCGGCAGGGCACCTGTGCGGCGAAGCGGGCGAACCGATCTTTGGCAGCGGGGTCGCGGTCGATCCCGATCAGCCTTCCCTCCGGTCCCAGCAGCTCGGCGACGCGGCGCGCGTGGCCGCCGGCGCCGAAGGTGCAATCGACCGCGGTCTGCCCCGGCTCAGGGGCCAGCAGCGAGACCAGCTCGGGGGCCAGTACGGGCTCGTGTTCGCTCACCAGCTCCGCTCCGATCGGACGCGGCCGCGCGACCGGAACGGCGCTCGGCGGGGTGGCGAGGACGCCATAGGGAACCCGCGGCGCGGGGTTGTGGTGGGTTCTGAGCGCGGCATTGAGTCTCATGGTCACAGGGCTCCGGTACCGGCGAGGCCCTCGGCGATCTCCGGCGCCGCCGCGTCGAGCTCCTCCTCCTGCTTGGCCCAGGCGTCGGCGTCCCAGATCTCGAGGTACTCGCCGGCGCCGATCACGACGCAGTTGCCGTCCAGCCCGGCGTGCTCGAGCAGCGGTTTGGGGATGCGGATGCGGCCGGCGGAGTCGAGCTTCTCATCGAAGGAGCCGCCGTGGAAGCGGCGGCGCAGCTGGCGCGCGTCGCGGCCGAAGGGGCTGTGCGGGGAGAGAAAGCGGTCGGAGAGCTGCTCGAACTCGCTGGTCGTGTGCACCCAGACGCAGGGGTCGAAGCCCTTGGAGAGAACCACGCCGTCAGCGAGGGCGGAGCGGAACCGCGACGGGACCGTGAGCCGGTCCTTGGAGTCGAGGTTGTGCTCGTAGAGGCCCCGGAAAGCCACCTCGGCGAGTCCTTTCTGAGCGGGAGGTCCTGGAAGAAGGTCTGGGGAAAAGAAATTGGACCGAGGTGATGAGGTGGGAGGAGCCTCACCACCCCGGTCCTGGGCTTCAACTCGATCGCCACAATAACCCACACTCCCCCACTTTGCAACACGACCCTCCAATGCAACCCCGTTTGCAGCCCCTGGGCATGCGGCCGAGAACGGCGCGACCGCTTCCGCGAGCGCCGCTCGGCGCGCTAGGTTGCGCTCCGTGAGCAGCGAGGAACAGCCGCAGACGCCGGCAGCCAACGCCCCGGAGGACGCCAACGACCTGCGCGGCTACTACTTCAAGCAGCTGATCGGCAGGCCGCTGACCTGGATCCTCCTCGCCGCCGTCGCCCTGATCGTCGGCGTCGGGCTGGCGGCGCTGATCGGGCCGGCGGTCGGCGGTGCCGGCTTCGTCGTCGCCCTCCTCGCCGGCCTCGTCGTCGTCTTCATGATCGCCGACTCGCGCGCCGCCGACGCCTTCTTCGAGGTCTACGCCCAGAAGCACGGCTACGCGCTCGGCGGCAAGACCTCGCTGCCGGCGGCAACGCCGCTGCTGCGCAAGGGCGACGACCGCTACGCGGACCGCACCATGACCGGCGAACTCGCGCCTGGAGTCAGCGGCATCCTCGCCCTCTACACCTACGAGGACGAGACGACCGACAGCGAGGGCAACCGGCAGACCAACTACTACCACTACACGATCGGCCTGATCGAGATCCCCCAGTGCGTCCAGCACGTACCCGAGCTCTACTGCCAGCGCAAGTTCGGCCTGCGCGCACTGGAGGGCCTCGAGGACGTCTTCCGCCGTTCCAAAGAGCGGGTCAAGCTGGAGAGCGAGGAGCTCGACAAGAAGTACGAGATCTTCGCCGGCAAGAACCAGGACGAGGTCTGGCTGCGCCGCCTCTTCGCTCCCACCTTCATCGTCTGGCTGACCGAAGCGGCGCCGAAGAAGTTCGCCTTCGAGCTCGTCGACGGCACCCTCTGCTGCTACGTCAACGGCCACAAAGACAACGCCGAGGACCTCGACGTCGTCGCCGCCGCAACCGGCTCGGTCGCCAAGCGCCTGCAGGAAGAGTCAGCCGAGACCAACCTCGAGCGCAGCTCCTAGGAAGCGTCGGTCTTCCTAATCCGCGCCGCCGTTTGGTCCCGGCAAGCTGGCGAGTTCGTGCATGAGCAGTGCGCCCAAACCGACCAGGATCAGCAGTGCCGCAAGCGCGGCAGCGGCGATCGCGAGGGCGACGAAGTGGTAGCTAACGATTCTGGCGCGGCCGGGGTCCGACGGCTCCTGTCGGGTGACATAGGCCATTGCTCCGCAACCCACCAGAGCGGCGCATGCGAGCGCAGCCGGCGCGAAGTACACGAGCGGCCAGAGATCTCCGAGAGCAGGCAGCACCCGAACAGGGTAGCCCGAACCACCCGCTACTTGGTCGCCTAGAACCCAGCCAGCAAGGTGCCGGCATTGGCGATCAGCGCGGCTGCGATCATCAGCAGGACGGAAGGGACGAGGACGAGGGCGACGACGAGCTGGATCTTCGGCGCGGCGCGGGCGGCGCGGTCCTCGATCGCGCGGCGCTGGTCGCGGCGCAGCGCCACCGCCTGGCGCCGCAGCTGATCGGCGAGCGGCGAGCCGAAGCGCCGCGAGCGCTCGATCGCCGCGGCCAGGGTCGCGATCTCGCCACCGGGAACGCGGCGACGCAGCGAGCTCATGGCCGCTACAAGCGGTGCCCCGCAGGAGACCTCGGCGACGGTGATCCTCAGCTCCTCCGCCAGCGGACCCTCACCCGCCCGCGCCACCTGATCGAGACCGGCCGCCGGCCCATGGCCGGAGCCGGCGCTGACCGCGAGCAGGTCGAGCGCATCGGGTAGAGCGCCGAGTAGACGGCGGCGACGGAGGCGCGCCGCGCGCTCGAGCAGGGCGTCGGGGACGAAGAAGCCCGCCAGCGGCAGCGCCACGGCGACGAGCAGCGCCGTCCGGCCGGGTGCCGCCGGTGCCGCGGCGAGCACGAGCAGGGCGCCGAGCGCCGCGCACGCCAGCTTCGCCACCAGGATCCCGGTCAGCGAGGCCCGTGCCCCAAGTCCCGAGCGACGCAGTCGCTCGGGCAGCCCGAGCCACAGCGCCGCCCGGGCCGAGCGCCGGTCGAGCCCGAACGGCAGCGGCCGCGACGCGCCGCTGCGGACCCGGCCGAGCTCGGCCAGGGCCGCCGCGGCGAGCAGCACGGCGAGCGCGACCAAGAGCGCCGCAGCGCTCAATCGACCACCCGCGAGAGCCGCCCGATAGCGACAAAGCCGACTAGCTGCAGCGCCGCCGCCAGCGCCAGCATCACCACCGCCGCCGGCACCACGACCAGGCCGGCGAGGAAGCCCGGGGAGATGAGCTCGGCGAAGAGCGCGCCGCCGCTCGGCATCGCCACCACCAGCAGTCCGGTGAAGCGCGCCTGCGCGGTCGCCGACCGCGCGTCCTCGGCGACTCGGTCGCGTTCGGCGGCCCCGGCAGCAAAGCGGCGCAGGAGCCCGGCCAGGTCTCCGCCGGCGAGCTGCTGGCTGAGCAGCGCCGCAGCGAACGCATCGACCCGCGAGGAGCGCAGCCGTCGCCGCCAGGCGGCGACGGCGACGGCGGTGGCGGCGCCAAGCTCGAGCTCAGCGCCGAGTCGTGCCAGCTCGGTCGCCGGCGGGCCGTCGAGGTACGCGGCCGCGGCGGCCAGCGAGGCGCGCAGCGAGCGACCGGCGCTGAGCGAGTCGGCGATCGCGGTCGCGACCTCGGGCAGCGAGAGCTCGACCGCGCGCCGGTAGCGCCGGCGGCGGCTCGCGATCGCCCAGGCGACCGCCGCCGGGCCAGCCACCGAAAGCGGCAGCGCCAACCGCGGACCGGCGAGGAACCAGCCGCCGGCGATTGCGGCGAGAGCACCAAGGGCGGCGAGCCGCCGGCGCTCCGGCGTCGACGGCGCGTAGCCCTCGCGGCCGGCCCGGCGCAGCGGCTCCAGCGCGGCCGCCAGCCAGCGCGCCGCAGCCGGGCTGGCGAGCAGCGCCTCGCGCAGCGCCAGCGCAACCAGGCCGCCAGCGGCTGCGCCGAGTAGGAGCGGCAACGGACCGCCGGCGCTCAAGTCGCGACCGCCTCGATCGCGCTGACCGCACGGCTGCCGTCGGCACGGCGCTCGAGGTGGACGACGAGATCGATCCCGCGCCGAACCTGCTCGTCGATCACGTCGTGGGGAAGGCCGACGCCGGCCATCAGCGCCAGCGTCGCCAGCCGCACCAGAGCGTCGCCGGGCGAGTTGGCGTGGATCGTCGAGAGGGCGCCCGCGTGGCCGGTGTTGAGCGCCGTCAGCAGGTCCAGCGCCTCCGCCCCGCGCACCTCGCCGATCACGATCCGGTCGGGACGCATCCGCAGCGCGTTGCGCAGCAGGTCGCGGATCGTCACCTCGCCGCGCCCCTCGACCCCGGGCGGCCGGCTCTCGAGTCTGACCACGTGCGGCTGCTGCAGCCGCAGCTCAGCGGCGTCCTCGATCGTCACCACCCGCTCGCCAGCGCCGAGGAAGCTGGAGAGCGCGTTCAGCAGCGTCGTCTTACCGGAGCCGGTGCCGCCGCTGACGAGGACGCTGCGCCGGCCAGCAACGGCGCCGCGCAGCAGCTCCATCTGCTCGTGGTCGAGGGTGCCGGAGGCGACCAGGTCCTCCGGCCCGGGCCGCCTCACGCCAAAGCGCCGGATCGAGAGCGCCGGCCCGTCGATCGCCAGCGGCGGGATCACGACGTTGACCCGAGAGCCGTCGGCGAGGCGGGCGTCGACCATCGGGCTGAGCTCGTCGACGCGGCGGCCGAGCGGCGCCAGGATCCGCTCGATCGCGTTGCGTAGCTCCTCCTCGTCGGCGAAGGCAACCTCGGTGGCCTCGATCAGACCGGCGCGCTCTACATATACGCGGTCGTGGCCGTTGACCATCACCTCCTCGACCGCCGGATCGGCGATCAGGACCTCGAGCGGGCCGAGGCCGACGCTGTCGCGGATCACCCGAGCGACGAGCTGCTCGCGCTCGGCGTCGCCAAGCAGCACCGCCTGCTCGGCGACGAGCTCCCGCACAGCCGCGTCCAGCCCCCCCTGCGGAGCACCGCCGTCGGCGGCTTCCGCGCGCCGGCGCTCGACCAACCGCGCCCTCAGCGCCACCGCCAGCGCGGCGACGTTCCGCTCCCGGGCCGCCGCCTTCATGCGGCCGGCAGGATCGTCACCTGGCGAGCGAAGCTCTCGGCGGCGATCAGCCGCAGCGCCTGCTCCCGCGTCAACCCCAGCGTCGCCGCGCTGGTGCCGCCCGCTTCGGCTTCGGCGCCGGGACCCAACGCGAGCAGCGGCACCCCGGAGGCGGCGACGTAGGTGCGGCCGCTGCCGCTCGCCGACGGTTCGGTGGTGACGACGACGTCGACCCTGGCTCCGACCGGCGAGCCGCCGAGGGCGAGCAGCGCATCGGCGCCGCTGACCGCGATCTCGACCGGACGCCGGCCGCCGCCAAGCGAAGACGTGGTGGGCTCGCCGCTTCCGGGCGCGCGCAGCTGCGCCGCGAGCAGGTAGGAGCCCGCGGGGACCGAAGCCGTCGGCGCCAGGCCGGCCGCCTGCGCCGGATCGCGCAGCGCTCCCGGCGGCACGAACCGCACTGGGACGCGGCGTACCACGAGCCCGCGACTGGGATCGATCGGCCGCCCGGCGCTCAGCGCCGAGGCGGCGACGACGACCGGGCGCAGCGCTCCGTAGCCGCGAGCGACGCTCTTGCCGTAGCCGTCGGCGAGCGCGGCGGCGCCGATCGCGGCGAACAACGCCGCCAACCCGAAGCCGAGCGCGCGCCGCCGACCCCTCACGCCGCACCTCCCGACCGCCGCAGCGGCAGCTCGATCGCCGCTTCCGTACCTCGATCGCCGCTCCGCCACCGCAGCTCACCGCCATGCGCGGCAGCGATACGCCGGACCAGCCGCAGCCCGTGCCCGCGGCGCGCCCGTCCCCTGAAGCGCGCGATCGAGGAGCGCGCCGAGCGGGGCGCATTCGCTCGGCCCTTCCGAGCAAATGCGCCCCCTCGCGATTCGGTGCCGCTGTCACGGACGACGATCTGCAAGCGCCCGGCGCCGCCGCGCGCGTCAACCTCAGCGCCGACGACGACACGGTCGCCGCCGTGCTCGATCGCGTTGGCGATCAGGTTGTCGAGCGCCCGTTCGAGATCGCCCGGGTCGCCGAGGACGCCGGCGGCGCCCGGAGCCGTGCCCAGCGCCAGGGAACAACCGGCGCGCGCAGCAAGCGTGCGCCAACGCGCCACCGCCTCCACCAGGAGCGGCACGACCTCGACCGCCTCCCGGCGCGGCTCTCTCGCCTCGCCGTTGACCTCCCGCTCGAGTCGTTCCAGCGCCGTTGCAGCCTGCCGCGAGAGATTGGCGCCGACGACGGATCCGCTCGGCGCGCTCAGCACCAGCGCCTGCAGCGGCCGGCGCAACTCGTGCAGGGCCTCGTTGAGTGCGAGCCGACGCCTGCCGTATGCACGACCCTGGGCGGTCACGACCGCCGCCAGCGAGAGCACCAAGGGCCAGCCGACCGCGAAGCGGGCGAGATCGGCAAGCATCAGCGCATCTCTGGAAGGTCGGATCCCATGCTGGTCCAAGCGCCCCAACCGCCCCGACTCTCCCCCCTTTTTCAACACCGTTTCGCGCTCGTTCCACGGGTTTCACCGTTTCCTGACGGGCGCTGCATCATTCAATCCTTTTCACTCTTTTAGGCGGATAGCGGCCGCGGATCGACCGAGTGTTTTGGGATACTTGACCCACACCCTGGTGGGAATCCCCCGATACCACCTGGGTTTCAAAAGACCTCGGCCACCACCCACCACCCGAACCGGAGGCACCCCTTGGCTCAGACCCGAACGTCCCCAGAGGGCATCACCCAGCAGCTCGCGAAGGCGCTCGCGCACCCGCTGCGCGTGCGCATCCTCTCGTCCCTGCAAAAAGGGATCTCGAGCCCCAACCAGCTCGCCCAGGAACTCGGCGAGCCGCTGGGCAACGTCAGCTACCACGTCAAGACCCTGCTCGAATACGACTGCGTCGAGCTAGTCAAAACCGAGCCGCGCCGCGGCGCCGTCGAGCACTTCTACCGTGCCACCGAGCGCGCCTTCTTCAGCGACGCTGACTGGAAGAAGATCCCGGCCTCGGCCCGCAAAGGCATCAACGGCGTCGTCCTCGAGGGCATCGGCCAGGACGTCACCGCGGCGATGATTGCCGGCACGATCGACGCCCGCACCGACTCCCACGTCAGCCGCACCTCCCTCCTGCTCGACCAAAAGGGCTGGGACGAGGTGACCTCGCTTCTCGCTGACACCCTCAACCGCGCGATCGAGATCCAGGAGGAGGCCGCCAGCCGCCTCGCCGACGAAACGTCCGACTCGATCCCGACCGCGCTCGAGATCCTCCACTTCGAGAGTCCCGTCAAGGCCTCGAAGTAACACGTTCGGATCCGCCGGCTGGATCGCCTCGACCAGCCGGCGGCCGAGGTCTTCCTCACCCCTCCAACAGCCGGTAGCCGATCCCCCAGCAGTTGTCGATGTACCGGCCGTGCTCTGGATCGAGTTTGCGGCGCAGGCGGGAGGCATGTGAATCCAGCGTCCTGGTCTTGGTCGCGTCGTCGATCCCCCAGACCTGGCGCAGCAGCTCCTCCTTGGCGAAGACGCGGGTCGGGTCGGCGGCGAGGACCCGGAGCAGGGCGAACTCCTTGCGGGCCAGGGGGACGACGCGCTCGCCGACGGTGACCCGGCGGCGGACCGGGTCGATGACGATCTCGCCGACCTTGTTCGAGCCCTCCTCGCCGCCGAGGCGGCGGCGCAGGACCGAGCCGATCCGGGCTTTCAGCTCGGGATAGCCGAAGGGCTTCACCACGTAGTCGTCGGCGCCGGAGTCGAGGCCGCGGACCCGGTCGGTGGTGGCGCCGCGGCCGGTGAGGATGATCACCGGCAGGCGCGGGTCGAAGCGCGAGTGGACGCCGTCGGCCTGGCGGATCTCGCGCAGGACGTCGAGCCCGGAGGCGTCGGGCAGCGAGAGATCGAGGAGGAGCAGGTCGGGATGGTTGTAGCGGCAGAGGCGCAGCGCGTCGGAGGCGCTCGGTGCCGGCAGAACGCCGAAGCGGTCGGCGGCAAGGTGGTCGCAGAGCAGGTCGAGGGTGACCTCGTCGTCCTCGCAGACGACGACGCTGGCGATCTCGTTGCGGCGGGGCAGCATCGCGACCCCTAAGTCGAGGCCCCGTCGAACTCTCCCCCCATCGCTCCCAGGTCATCGATCCAGCGGCAGCTCGAGCACGGCGGCGGCGCCACGGTGGCGGGCGAAGCGGCGCGGCGGCAAGCGGCGGCGGGCGAGAAGGCGACCTTCGGCGTCGAGGAAGCAGAGCTCGAGCTCGAAGCGCATGCCGAAGCTGTGGACCGCGGCGCAGCGCGGCAGCAGGAGTCCAGCCCCGGCCTGCTCGCGACGCAGCCCGGCAAGCCCGAGCAGACGGGCGCGGAAGCCAGAGGCAACCGGGACCTCGATCCCAAGCGCGCGAGAGCACGGTAGGCGGCGCAGGCGGACAGCTTCCACCGCCGTCAAAGGCCCAAACGCAGCTCGGTTCGCCCCACCCCCACGAACCCCTTTCGGTGCAACCCGACGTTCAGGCCACACCGCAAACAGGCACGGGGCTAGGATGATCGGCAAGATCATGCACCTGCCGCCGCCGGGCTTGCGGAGGCAGAGGCTTCAGGCTTCAACTCATGGACAAGAAGACGACCCGCAGAGGAAATTACGAGTCCGGCTCGGACTACGTTCTCGAGTACGGCGAGCTCCGCTTCGCCTTCAACGAGGAGGACTTCGGGCAGCGGGTCGAGCAGGCCGCGGTGAAGCTCGGATTCGTCGACCAGGGCCTCTCCCAGGAGGAGCTCGACGACCTCCTCGACCTCGCGGTCAGCGGCGAGATCGCCGAGCCCAGCTCGCGTCTCGGCGAGCACATCAACGAGAACTGGGAGGACCTGGTCGGGCCCGCCAACCGCAGCCTCGTCCACTGGATCCGCCGCCTCGTCTTCCGCGGCGCCTGGCTCGACCAGCGGGTCAAGGAGGGCGAGCTCGACGTAGTCTTCGACGAGCGCACCCAGACCTTCGGCTACGTCCAGCCAGACCGCAGCGACGAGCTGATCGAGCTCTCCAAAGAGCCGAGCTGGCGCCGCATCGCCTACCGCCGCTGACGCGACGGGACCGGCGCATTTCTGCGTCCTCGGTCGGGCGACTTCGGGTCACGCACTAGAAGTGCGCTCCCCTCGTCGCCCTCCCTGCGTCCTTGAACTGCTTGGTCCCGTCGCGTCAGGACCGTGGCGAACCTAAGAACGCTCGATTGCCGCAACGATGGTCAAGGAGCCACCGCCGGCACCGCCCTGGGTGCGGCCGGCGTCGAAGAACTCCTTGGCCGTCTCGGTGTCGGCGAAGTCGGTGGCGAGGCGGGTCAGCGAGTCGACCAGCAGCATCACGTCTTCGCCGCCGCCGGCGCGGTTGGCGGCCTGGGCGAGGGCGTCGGAGGCGTGGCGCGCCTGACCGGCAGCGACGATCTCCGCTTGCGGCGCCTCGCGCTTCCAGTCGCCGAGTTCCTCGGGGCTGGGGTCGATCAGCAGCACCACCGGGTCGGGACCCTTCGAGGCGGCGGCGAGGTCAGAGGCGACGCCGCGCAGCAGCGCGGTGCAGGCCTCGCGGCTCTCGGCGCAGAGGATCGCCTGGCGACCGGCCTCTGCCGGCAACAGCAGGTCCTGGATCGTCACGCCCTCCTTGCTGCGACGGCCGAAGCGACGGCGACGACGGCGCTTGGGCCGCTCCCCTGCCTCCGATCGGGCCGCCGCGGCGGGCGGGAGCGTGGCCTCCTCGGCCTTGGGGTCCGGCAGGTCGGGAGCGACGGGGTGGTCTTCGTCGTCTCCCTTGTGGACGGCGCCCGAGTCGCCGCCGTAGGCCTCGTCGCCGAGCTCGTCGCCAGTACCACCGCCGCCGCTGCCACCGCGCCGACGGCGGCGTTTGCGGGCGGGGCGCTCCTCGCTGCCGCGACTGCGCTCGCGGCTCTGAGCACCGCCGCGGCGGGCGTCGCCTGACCCGCCGCCCTGGCTGCCGCTCAGGGCGTCGATCAGCTCGGTCCGGGTCAGCATCCGGTATTTGGCCACCCCCGCCTCGGCGGCGAGGGAGTGAAGCTCGGACAGGGGCTTGGATTCCAGCTCGGATTTGGTCATCTAAGCGGCAGGTTATTCAACCGGCGGCGATGGCGCGGGCGGGGTCGACTCCCTCGGTCGCGGCGGCTTTGGGCCATGCCTCCGCCTCCTGCTTGACCTGGCGCCGCGACCAGCCCAGCTCGGCCCCGAGCGCCTCCGCGACCGGCTTCGCGGCGGCGGCGTCGCGCAGCGCGGGCGCCGCCAGCAGCCCCAGCCGGGTGCGGCGCAGGAGGACGTCGGCAACGGTGCGGGCCTGCTCATGGCGGGCCGCGATCACGGCCTCGGCGAGCAGGTCCGGCCGGCCGGCGACGATCGGCTGCGCCAGCTTCGGGTCCTCGCGAGCGAGACGCAACACGTTGCGCGCCGCGTGGCCGTAGCGGAAGGCGAGCTGCCGCGTCGCCTCCTCCCCCACTCCTTCGGGAGCGTCGAGGTCCTCGGGCCGAGCCTCCATCCCGAGCGGGATCTCGGCCGTGTGACAGGGGGCCTCGCGCCCTTCGCGCTCGACCAGGCGGTCGACGGTCTGTTTCGCCATCCGCCGCCAGGTGGTGAGCTTGCCGCCGGTGATCGTCAGCATCCCCGAGGAGGTCTCGTACAGCTCCGCTTTGCGCGAGATGTCGACCGACTTGCGCGGGTCGCCGCTGGAGATCAGCGGCCGCACGCCGGCGTAGGCGCCGACCAGGTCCGACTCGCTCAGCGAGGTGGCGAAGAAGGCGTTGACCGCGTCCAGCAGGTACTCGACGTCGCTGCCGCTCGGCTGCGGGTGGGCGATGTCGCCGTCGAAGTCGTTGTCGGTGGTGCCGACCAGGGTCCGCCCGTACCAGGGCAGCGAGAAGATCATCCGCCCTTCGCCGGCGGGGACGATGCAGGCGGCGTCGCCCATCGGCAGGTCGGCCTGGTCGAGCAGGATGTGGGTGCCGCGGCTGGGCGAGATCCGCGGCACGTCCTCCTCCTCGACCACCTCGGGGCGGATCTCGTCGGCCCAGACGCCGGTCGCGTTGACGACGTGGTCGGCGGCAACGGCGAGCCGCTCGCCGGACTCGGACTCGATGAAGGCGACACCGTCGGCGCGCCCGTTTGCGCTCGTCACCTCGACCACGTCGGCGCCGTTGAGCGAGACCGCGCCGAAGCGTTCGGCCTCGCCGAGGACGGTGAGGACGAGGCGCACGTCGTCGGTCTGGCAGTCGTAGAAGAGGTAGGCGTCGTGGGGATCGCGCGGGGCGAGCGCCGGGATCAGCTCCAGCACCTCATCGCGGTCGATCGTGCGGTGGCGGTCGGGCGACCAGTAGAAGTCCGCGTCCTCCTCCTTGGAGGAGCGCATCTCGCGGCGGCTGCGACCGACCCGCGTCGTCGCCATCACGTCGTACATGTTGAGCCCGATCCCGAGTTTGCGGTCGCGACGGTCCTCGCCCAGCGAAGGAACCAGGAACGGCGTCGGGTAGACGAGGTGGGGCGCGAGCTGGACCATCAGCTGGCGCTCCAGCAGTGCCTCGCGGACGAGGCCGAGGTCGAAATTCTGCAGGTAGCGGAGGCCGCCGTGGACCATCTTCGAGGAGCGGCTCGAGGTGCCGACCGCGTAGTCGCCGCGCTCCAGCAGCGCCACCGAGTAGCCGCGCGAGGCGGCGTCGAGGGCGACGCCGGCGCCGGTGATGCCGCCGCCGATCACGACCAGGTCGAAGCTTTGGCCGGCGATCGCCTCGATCGCGGCGGCGCGGCTCAGCATCGGCTCCGCCCTCTCATCAGTCGAGGTAGGCGACGGTCGTGGCGGCGCCGGGGCGCTCGGGCGCGGGCCGCTCCTGGCGCGGGTAGCCGAGGTGCAGGAGCCCAACCGCGCGCTCCTGCGCCGGCAGGCTGACGGCGGCGCGCCCCGCCTCCTCGCGCAGCAGCGCCGGCGTCCGCCAGTAGCCGGCGAGGCCGCGGGCGTGGGCGGCGAGCAGGACGATGTAGGCGGCGACGGCGGTCGCGTGCAGATCCTCCTCGTCCTGAACGGGGTCGCCGTCGAGGACGGCGGAGACGACGACGAGCGTCGGGCAGCGGTCGAGCTTGGCGGCGCCCTCGGCCCCGGCAGCCTCCTTCAGCCGCTCGAGCGAGGTAGGGCCGACGACCCGGAAGCGCCAGGGGACCGTGAGGTGGTGGTTGGGGGCCCAGCTGGCAAGACCGAGCAGGTCCTCGAGCCCCTCGCGCGTCAGCGGCTCAGGGCCGAAGGCCTTGTGGGTGCGGCGGGTCCGGATCGCGGTCTCGACGTCCATGGCCACAGTCTGCCGGGTCCGCACCGTGGTTGAGCTTTCAATCGAATAGCGAAGGAAAGCTCAACCACGGTCGTCAGAGGCCGTAGCGCTGGCGCATCCAGACCCTGCGCGCGACCCAGGCGGCGCCGACGAGGAGCACCGCGGCCAGAAGGGCGGTGAGGATCGCTCCGAACGTGGTGGTGCCCGAGTCCGATTGCGATCCCTCTTGCCCCGAGACAGAGGTTGCTTCGAGGGCGGGGCTGGTGGCACCCCCTCCGGACGCACCCCCCGTGGATCCACTGCTTTCGCCAGGGGGGATTTCGGCGGGGGGAGCTGAGTGTCCTGAGGGGGTACCACCAGCCCCGCTCGCGGATCCGCCTGGCGAGGCAGGTGAGGATCCGGAGCCGGAAGGCGGGACGCCGGTGGACGGGGCCACTCCGCCGGAGGTCGCGGAGCCGCTCTGGGGCGGGGAGCTTTCTTGGGACGGGGGGCTGGTCGGCTGAGTGCTCGGGGCGTTTTGCTGCGCGGGCTTCGGCTGGGTCAGGCGCGGGGCCGGGGGAACCGGGTAGTACTTGCCCATGGCGGCGACGAGGACCTCGCCGGTGACCCACACCGGCGTCTGGTCGCTGGACTTCGAGTACCTGTAGTGACCGTCCGTCGCCTGGCGGGCGGCGAGGTATTCGGCGGCATTGCCGCCCTTGCGGAACGAGTCGGGGTTGGCGCCGGCGTGGATGATGCCCTGCACCGCCCAGGCCGTCGATTGCGAGTTGACTTCGCCGTTGCCGCCGAGCGGGAATCCACCTCCCTTGCGCTGGACCTTGCTCAGGTAGGAGAGGCCGCGGTTGGCGGCCTTCGAGCCGGCGGCGAGCGCCTGCATCGCCGCGCCGGTGTCGTCGGCCGTGCTCGGGGCATCGGGGAGGTCGCCCCAGCCGCCGTCTTCGTTCTGTGCCGCGCGCAGCCAGGCGAGGGTCTTGTCGAGGCCGCCGCTGACGCCGGCGGCGCGCAGAGCGATCGCCGCAAACGCGGTCGTCCCCGGCCAGCCTTCGTAGGAGCCGTCCTTGCGTCGCTTGCTGAGCAGCCGTGCGACCAGGTTGTGACCGCCGAAGTCACGAGGATCGATCCCGGCGCCCTCGAGGGCGATGATCGTGCGGGCGATGTCCCCGGGGTGCTGGAGGTCGGCGACGCCACGACGGAGGAAGTCGACGGGGGACTTGCCGGCGCTGCGTATGTCGAGTGGGTTGATCCCGACCGCCTCGAGCCCGACCATCGCCCAGCAGGTCGTTTCGTCGCCGGACCTCTCCCCCGGGGAGGGACCGAAGCCGCCGTCTTCGTTCTGCGTCGAGATCAGCCATTCGGCTGCGCGGCCGACGTTGCCGGCGGTGGCCCGGGCGGACGGCGGCGCGACCAGCGGCGCCAGCGCCAGCAGCACCAGCAGGAGAGCGGCGACGCCGCCGCGCCATCGCGGTCGCAGGCCGCCCGGACCAATAGCGTCGCCGCGGTCCCCCCCACCGGCCCGCGGCGAGTCGCCACCGCGCGACCACTCGAAACGCTCGCGGAAGCGAACCAGCATCCGCAGCATCGCCGGGCCAGCGATCAGCGCGAAGACGACGTTGCCGACCACGTGCGCCACTTCGAACGGCACCGCGCGCCCCTCCAGGATCGCGAACCTCTCCCAAGATAATTCCCCGTACCCGTAGGTTGCCATCAGAGAGAAGTTCAGCAGAGCTCCGTAAACGAGGGCGGCGCCGCCGCAGACGGCGGCGAGGCCGAAGCGGCCGACGTTGCGCCAGCCAATGCCGAGCGCGGCACCGATCAGACCGCAAAGGCCCCAGCCCGCCATCTGCCACGGGGTCCAGGGTCCCTGCCCGAACCAGAAGTTGGAAACGAGGGCGGTGAGGGCGCCGACGACGAACCCCGGGGCGCCGCCGAGCGCGTAGCCGGCGAAGATGACGATGTCGGTCGTCGGCTTGACGTTGGGGAAGGCGGCAAAGGCGACGCGGCCGGCGATCGCCAGCGCAGCGAGGGCGGCGACCAGGGCGACGACCTGCGAGGGCGGTCGGCGAAGCTCGTACCAGGCGAAGCCAGCGAGCAGGCCCGCGCCGAGGATGAGGAAGCTGACCAACTGCCAGCTCATGACTGCTCACCCATAGGCGCATTTCTCCCGGGCGGAGGGGGAAATGCGCCTCGCAGGACCGCGGCGCCCTGCTCGGGGGTGACGACGCCGGGGCGGTCGAGAACGCGGGCGACCTCGGTGGCGAAGTACCAGCCGCCGGAGAGGACCTCGGCCGTGGGACCGTCGGCGATGACGACGCCGGCGCCGAGGAGGACGACGCGCTCGGCAAAGGTCGCGGCGAACTCGACGTCGTGAGTGGCGACGACGACTCCCGCGCCCGCGACGGAGAGGTCGGCGACGAGGGCGCCGAGGTCGTCCTTGCGGGCGCGGTCCATGCCGCGGGTGGGCTCGTCGAGCGCGACCAGGCCGGGGACGCTGCCAGCCTCGAGGCGGCCGGCGAGAACGACGGCGAGGGCCAGCCGCTGGCGCTCGCCACCGGAGAGGTCGCGAGGGTCGGCGTCGACGGCATGCTCGAGACCGACCAGGCGCAGGGCCGCCATCCCGGCCTCGCCCGGCAGCTCGTCGCCGACCCGCTCGCGGACGAGGTAGTCGCCGGGGTTCTGGGTGAGGAGCGCGATCCCGGCCTCGACCGTGAGACGACCGGCGGCGGGATCGAGCAGGCCGGCGGCGGCGCGCAGCAGCGTGCTCTTGCCGGCGCCGTTTCGTCCCATCAGCGCGACCCGTTCGCCGCCGCCGATCTCGAGGTCGACGCCGCGGAGCACGTCGTGCCCGACCCCGTCGCGCTCGCGCTCGATCCAGAGCGACTTCGCCGCAAGCACCAAGGATCGCGCGCCCGAGGGGGGGCGAATCCCACCCCCCACGACCTTCCCCGGGTGGGGGGCAGCGGTGGGCGAGGGGGAGGCAGGCGGGTCCGGCGGAGAAGCTGCGGCAGAACCGAGGGATGCATCCTCGCCTTCCAGGGTGCGGCGGGCGGCGCGGACGCCGACCGGCAGCGGTGCCAGGCCGGCGAGCGAGAAGAGGCGAGCGGCGGGCGTGCTCAGCGTCGGCTCAGCACCCTCGGCCCAGGCGAGGAACTCGGCCGGGGCGCCGTCGAATCCAACCCTCCCAGCCTCGATCGCGACCACCCGGTCGGCCGCCGCGAGGCAGCGCTCCAACCGGTGTTCGGCGAGCAGCACCGCCACCCCCCACTCCTCGTTTAGCCGCCGCAACAGCCAGATCAGCTCATCGCCGGAGACGGGATCGAGCTGTGAGGTCGGCTCGTCGAGCAGCACCAGCCGCGGCCGCGTCACCAGCGCCGCCGCCAGCGCGACCCGCTGCAGCTCCCCGCCCGACAGCGTTTCCACCGTGCGCTCGAGCAGGTGCGGGATCGCCAGCGCCAGCGCCACCTCCTCGACCGCGCGGGCGCGGGCGGCGGGCGCGTCGCCGCGCAGCTCCAGCGGAAGCTCGATCTCGGCCGCGACCGTGGTCGAGACGATCTGCGCCTCGGGGTCCTGGGCGACGTAGCCGACGACGGCGGCCAGCTCCCCTGGCCCCGACTCCAGCGCGTCGAAACCGGCGACGCTCACCGTCCCCTCCAGCTCGCCGCCATGGAAGTGCGGGACGAGGCCGCAGGCGGCGCGCAGCAGGGTCGACTTGCCCGAGGCCGAGCGACCGGCGAGGAGGACGAACTCGCCGGCTGCGATCTCGAGTGAGACGCCGTCGAGCGCCGGCGCCGGCGCGTGCGGGTAGGTGTAGCGAAGGTCGGCGACCGCGAGCGCGGGGGCAGCGACATTGCGGACCGCGAGCTCAGACACCGCTCGCCTCCAGCGGCGGCGCCGCGGCCGGCCCACGCAGCTCAGCCAACGGAGGCCCGGGCCCCGCCCGGCGGCGACTCGGAGCGCGGCGCAGCGGCGCCAGGCCGGCGAGCAAGACGAGCGTCGAGAGAGTCAGGGTCGCGGCGCCCAGATCGATGCTGACGGTCGGGTAGGCGTCGAAGCCGCCGGCACCCACCAGCTTCGCCCCAACGGCGGCCGCCAGCACCGTCGCGGCGACCGCGTAGAAGCGGCGGTCATAGCGCGAGGGGCGCCGGATCTGGCGAGCCCGCGGCGCTCCCAGCCCGTAGCCGCGCAGCTCGAGCGTCGCGGCGACGTCGACCGCCCGGTCGAGCGAGCCGGCGAGCAGGCGACGGGCGAGCGCCGCGCGGCTGACCGGCGCAGCCCCAGGGCCGCGCAGCCGGGACGCGTCGCGCAGTCGTTCGCCGTCGGCGACCGCGACGGGGAAGAGCCGGGATGCGAGCGTCGCGGTCAGCGCCGAGCGACCGGCGATCGGACGCAGCGCCCGCAACACCCGGTCGGGATCGACGCAGGCCGAGTAGACGGCGCCGGCGAGGATCGTGGCGAAGGCCAGCAGCCCAATCGAGAGCCCGGCGATCAGCGCCTCCAGGGTGACGTCGACGCGCCCCAGCAACGGCCAATCGCCGAGCCGCGCCAGCACCGTCGCGCCGCGGTCGACGACGAGCGAGTTGACCGCCGCGACCAGCAGCGCCAGCCCGAGCCCGATCCGCAGCGCCAGCCGCACCGCGCGACCGGCGCCGGCGAGCACCCCGGCCATCGCCAGCGCCCCGGCCGCCGCCGCCAGCACCAGCGGGCTCGAGCAGAGGAAGGCAACGACGAGCAGCGAGCCGAGGTAGGCGACGGCGGCCGCGGGCGAGGCCGACTGCAGCGGCCCCGGCCGCGGCACGTAAGCGAACGCCGACCTCATCCCGCTCCGATCGGCAGCGGAGTCACCTTGCTCCCTTCGACCGCCACCGCGTAATGGTCGCGCAGCTTCGCTTCGCTGAGGGACGCGGCGGCGGCTCGCACGGCGGCGGGCGTGGCCCCGGTGACGAGCCAGGTCGGGGGCGCTTCGAAGTGCCGCGTCGCCGCGACGAGGCCCGTCCCGGGGCTGAAGGCACGGGCGTCGGCGGCGGTCGGGTCGAGGCCGTGCAGGCGCACGCCGCCCGCCCCTGGCTCGAAGTCCGCGTATATCCCGCTTTCCGCCGGTCCGGCTTCGACCAGCGCCGCGGCGGGGTCCGAGCGCAGCCGTACCCAGGGACCGACAAGGACCCTGATCGCCCCCTCAGGCAACCCCTTCGCCAACACGACGCCGGCTGCTTCGAGCCGCGCGCGGGCGAGGCCACAGGCCGAGCCGCCGCCGTCGCAGACAAGGGCGACGGGATGGCGCTGACCGCGGTAGCCGTCACTCATCGGTGCCGGGAAGGAGCCGACCACCGCCGGCACGTGGCTGGTCGCCACCCAGTCGCGGTAGTCCCACCAGATCCGCTCGCCGCCCCGTAGCGAGTACTCGGCGGCGCCAACCGAGGACTCGACTCCGTCGACGAAGAAGAACCAGTCGTAGGAGCGCCCGCCGCGTTCGCCCCCCGAGGTGCCTTCGATCGACTGCACGAAGCCACCGCCGTAGCGGGTGGTGATGTCGGCCTCGCTTTCGAGCACCCGCATCACGGTCGCCGATTCCTTCGCTTCGGCTTCCCTTTCCAGCACCGGCACGGCGCCGAATTCATGCGTCACCGTGAGCCGCACGGCGCCGACGTCGGCACCGGGGCCGAGGCCGCAGCCGGTGGCGACGAGAGCTGCCCAAAGCAGCGCCGTCGCCACCGCGATCCTGCGGCCTGCGAGCATCAGTGCCCGGCCGGGCACTTCCCTTCGACGCAGACGGCGACCCGCGCGGCGGGGATTTCACCGCTCTTGGTCGCGCCGAGCAGGCCCGGCTTGCCCAGCGTCACCGTCGCCCTGCCGTCGGACCCGGTCGTCCCGGAGGCGCCGACGATCTTGACCCCGGCGGCCGGCTTGCTCTTGCCTTTTTCGTCGTAGGAGAAGGCGCGCACCGTGAACGGCATCCCGGCGCTGACCCGGGCCGGAGCCTGCAGCACCAGCTCGTTCGGGTACGGGTAGGGCGCGAGCGCCCAGAGGACTTCGTCCCCGGCCTTGATCTTCGCCGCATCGCCGCTGACCAACTGCGACTTGTGGTCGATCTTCAGGTACCAGGACAGCTTGCTGTTGCCGACGCTGCCGCCGATCCCGCAGAGCCCGAGCCCGAAATCGAAGTGGTCGCTGATCAGCAGCGGGCTGATCGCCGGCGTCGACAGCGAGGCGCGCGCCAGGGCGCCCATCGCGGTGTTGCCCTTGATCGAGACCTTTTCGCCGCTGCCGCCGGTTCCCTTGCCGAAGCAGGTCGCTTTGGGGCTGGTCTTGATCGAGGTGGTCGCGGTCGCGACCTGCTTTTCGGTCAGCACCTTGCTGCCCTTGCCGACCACGCGGAGGTCGACCTTGAAGCCCTTGGCGAGCGCCGCCGGCACGGCTGCGAGTGCGATGCAGAGAGCCAGCGCGCACGCGGCCAGCAGGCGGTTGGGGGTACTTCTTGGCATCTGAGCCACCCTTTCCTCGAGGGTTGTATTGGCTGGCCGGGGACAGGTCTCCTGGCTTCCGGGGTTTGGAAGACCGCACCTTCCCGGGGACGAGGTGTCGTCCCCAGTGGCTCGCGCGCGTGGCGCTCGCGGCTTCCTTGACCCGGTCACAGTGGCGGGACCACGCCGGACTCGCACCGGACTTCCCTTGACCACCGACCGTTATCGCGAGCCAGTCTATCCCGACCCGGCGACGCCTGCGCCGCTGGCCATCGCCTCTTTGCTCAGCTAAGGTGCCGCCACTGAGGCGACCTGGAGTGGCTGGGCGCCGCGTCCGATCAGGGGGAGAAATGGCCTGGGACAAGCGCCGGAGCTGGCCGGCGATGGTGGTTGCTGTCATCGCGCTGGTCGTCGCGTTGGGTGGCAGCGTCTACGCCGCGAGCCGCATCGACGGGCACGCGGTCAGGGTCAAGTCGCTGCCGGGGAACCGGCTCGTGCCGCGCTCGCTGCCGGCCAACCGGTTGCGGCCGGGAACGATTCCCGGAGACCGGCTGGAAGCGGGCTCGGTGACCGGCCGCCAGATCGACGCAGCGACGCTGGGACAGGTGCCCGAGGCGGCGCACGCAGCGAGCGCCGACGAGGCCCGCCACGCCCAGACCGCCCTCGTCGCCGGCTCCGCCGGCGAAGCGACCCACCTCAACGGTCACTCCGCCGCCTGCGGCGCCGGCACCGAAGCGTTCGCCGGGACCTGCTGGGAGAGCGAGTTCGGCGAAGCGGCGATGACCGCGCCGGCGGCAGCGGCCGCCTGCGCCGCCCGCGGCGGCGAACTGCCGGCGCCACTGGCGCTGGCCGCGTTCGGCTCGGGCGGCGGCGTGACGATCGCGGCTGGGGGTGAGTGGACGAACGACGTCACGAACGTCTCGGGTGCCGGAAAATACGCGGTGGTGATCGTGAGTCCTGGCCCAATAGTTGACTCTGCCCTATCGACCGCTACCAGCAAGTTCCGCTGCGTGATCCCGCTCGTCAGCTGACGCCCATCCCCCTAGGCGTCGAGCAGGCGGCGGTAGAAGCGGTAGTCGCTGCGGTCGGGGCGCAGGTTGGAGGCGAGGGCGAGGTGGTGGCGGGCGCGGTCGGTCTCCCCGGTCATGCTCAGCGCTCGGCCGAGGCAGAAGTGGGCGAAGTCGTTGACGTGGTGGGACTCGACCACCGCTTCGAACTCGGTCGCCGCCTTCGAGAAGCGGCCGGCGCGGTAGTAGGCTCGGCCGAGCGCCTCGCGCACCGAGGTCTTGCCCGGTTCGCGCCGCGCCGCCTCGGCCAGCGGCTCGGTCGCGTCCTCGAAATCGCCGTCTTCGAGCAGCTCGATGCCGCGCCGGTACAGCGTGTAGGTCGGCTCGAATCCCTGCTCGGCGGGCATCCGAGCAGTGTAAAAGGCGGGTGAAGTCGGCTTGCCGAGCTAGAGCTTGTGCGCCTTGACGGCGGTGCCGTAGGCGCAGATCTCGGTCCAGGTCGTGCCCAGCTCCGAGGTGTCGAAGCGAAAGGCGAGGATCGCGTCGGCGCCCTTCGATTCGGCCTCTTCAATCAACCGTTCGGTCGCGTGCTCGCGTCCTTCGACCAGCATCTTCGTCATCCCCTTCAGCTCGCCACCCGCGAGCGACTTGAGCGAGGCGCCGATCTGCGAGCCGAGGTTGCGCGAACGCACGGTGAGGCCGAAGACCTCGCCCATCACCTCGTCGATCTGGTACCCGGGCAGGTCGTTGGTGGTGACGATGATCACGGCGCGCAGCCTACCGGCTCAGCCGCTCGACTCAGCACCCTCGCTCAAGCAGAGGACGAAGATCCGACGACCGCCGTCGGCGTCGCGCGAGTCCCGCTGCGGCACCCGCTCGTAGCCCACCGCTTCGTAGATTCGCTGCGCCTCGAGCTGATAGGGCCTGCTCCAGAGCACGACCGCCGCCGCCCCCTCCTGTCGCGCCCGCTCGCCGACCAGCTCGACCAGGGCCCGGCCGACCCCGCGCCGCCGCGCCTCGCCCGCCACCGCCAGCCGCGAGAGCTCCGCCTCGCCCGCGCCGCCGACGACGCGGCCCGCCGCCGCGGGTGGGTAGAAGACGACGACGCCGAGCGCCTCTCCCCCCTCCTCGGCGACCCAGACCTCGCCCTCGCGGGCGGCCTCGAAGTAGTCGGACTCGGCGTACGGAGTCTTGCGCCCTTCGGGATGGCGAGCGGTATAGGCCTCGGTCCAAAGCGCCGCAATCCGCGGCGACTCCTCGTCTCGCGCACGCCGGATCTCCACGTCGCCAACCTACCGAGGAGCGACGAGGCGCCTTTTGGTGCCATATGGACCCAAAAAGCGCCTCGTAGCCCAAAAACTCCCGCTCAGCAGGCCAAAAGTGGCGGCCTGCTACCTTGTCTATGTCGGGTTTGACGCGCGACGCGTCCCCGGCGACCTCTCTCACGATGAGCAACGCAAGCCCCAAAACGGCGAAAAAGTGGACCTGCGCCGAGTGCGGCGTCACCGTCAGCCGCGCCAACGGCGAGCGCGTCGCGCTGCCCGATGCCTGGGACAAATCGCGCGAGGGGACCTTCTGCCTGCTCTGCCGCCGCGAGCGCGCCGCCCGCGCCGCGCTCGAGTCGGCACCCGCCAACTGCGGGATCGAGGAGAAGGCGAAGCTGCGCCGCGCGGCGCTGATCGAGTTCGAGGTGCGCCGCCGCCCCAACCACGGCAACGGCGAGATCGCCAAAGCCTGCCGCTCCTCCGTCGCCGCCGTCGTCGCCGCCCGCAAACGCCTGAAGCTGCCGGCGCCCGAGCGCGTCGCCTAGCGCCCCGCGCGACAGGCCGACCAGGTTTCTCGACCGGGGTGTCATTTCGACCCCGGCCCGTTCGTCTCAGCTGCGACCATCCACCAGCAAGGAGGAGACGAAATGCAATACCTGCTGATGATCTACTCGGGCAGCTCGATGGAGGAGTTCGAACAGCTTCCTCCCGACCAGCAGCAATCGGTGCTGGGCGAGTACTACGCGATCAGCGAAAGCCCGGGCATGCTCGGCGGCAACCAGTTGCAGCCGGCGGAGACGGCGACCACGGTCCGCGTCTCAGGCGGCGAGGCGCTGACCACCGACGGCCCCTTCGCGACGACCAAGGAGGTGCTCGGCGGCTACTACCTTCTGGAAGCCGACGACATCGACACCGCGCTCGAGGTGGCGGCGCGGATCCCGGCGGCACGGATGGGCGGCGCGATCGAGGTGCGCCCCGTGGTCGAACGGACCGGAAGCTGACCGAGCGGGTCTTCCGCGAGGAGTGGGGCTGGGTCCTGGCGACCCTGATCGGCTTCCTCGGCGACTTCGACCTCGCCGAGGAAGCCGCCGGGATCGCCTTCGCCAAGGCCGCCGAGCGCTGGCCGCGCGAAGGCGAGCCCGAGAACCCCCGTGCCTGGCTGATCGCGACCGCGCGCAACGCCGCGATCGACCGCATCCGCCGCGACCGCACCCTCGCTGCCAGGACCCGCCAGCTCGCCGCCAGCGCCGAGGAGACCGAGGCCGTGATAGATGCCGACCCCTTCGAGGCCAGCTTCGCCGACGAACGGCTGGAGCTGATCTTCACCTGCTGCCATCCAGCGCTGGCGACCGAGGCCCAGGTGGCGCTGGCGCTGCGCGCGCTCGGCGGCCTCTCGACCGAGGAGATCGCCCGCGCCTTCCTCGTCCCCGAGGCGACGATGGCGAAGCGGCTCGCCCGCGCCAAGCTGAAGATCCGCGACGCCGGCATCCCCTTCCGCGTCCCGCCCGATCACCTCCTGCCCGACCGGCTGGCGGCGGTGCTAGCGATCGTCTACCTGATCTTCAACGAGGGCTACGGCGGCCGCAACGAGCTCGCCGCAGAGGCGATCCGGCTCGGCGCCGCGCTCGCCGAGCTGATGCCCGACGAGCCCGAGGTCCACAGCCTGCTGGGGCTGATGCTGCTCCACGACGCCCGCCGCGCGGCCCGCTTCGACCCCGACGGCGCGATCGTCCTCCTCGCCGACCAGGACCGCGCCCTCTGGGATGCCGAACGGATCGCCGCCGGCCGCGCTGCGCTCGATCGTGGCCTCGCCCTCGGCGGCCGTGGCATCTACTCCTTGCAGGCGGCGATCACCTCGCTGCACCTCGAGGACCCAATCGACTGGCTCCAGATCGCCGCCCTCTACGGCCGGCTCGCCGAGCAGACGGGCTCGCCCGTGGTCGAGCTCAACCGCGCGGTCGCGATCGCCGAGGCGGGCGAGGTCGAGCGCGGCCTGGGGCTGATCGAGGCGCTCGACCTCGACCGCTACCACCACCTGCACGCCGCCCGCGCCGAGCTGCTGCAGCGGCTCGGCCGCGACGCGGAGGCGCGCCTCGCATACGAGCGAGCGCTGGAGCTGGTTCCCGGCGACGCCGAGCGGGTATTGCTGGAGCAGCGCTTGGCGGCGATTTGACGATTGATGTAACAAAGTTGTAAATACACGTCTATGTCGGTCGATGAACTCGACATCGTCTGGCGACTGGGCCTCGCCCTCGCCCTCTCGGCTTCGATCGGACTCGAGCGCGAGCTGAGCCAGAAAGCCGCCGGCCTCCGCACCTACACCCTGGTCGGGCTCGGCTCGGCGCTGTTCATGATCATCAGCAAGTACGGCTTCTTCGACGTGCTCGAAGAAAACACCGTCGTTCTCGACCCCTCCCGAGTCGCCGCCCAGATCGTTTCCGGCATCGGCTTCATCGGCGCCGGCCTGATCTTCGTCCGCCGCGACTCGGTCCGCGGCCTCACCACCGCCGCCGGGATCTGGCTGACGGCGGCGATCGGCGCCGCCTGCGGCGCCTCACTGACCCTGATCGCGATCGCCACCACCGCCGCCTACTTCCTAGTCGTCTTCGTCATCTCGCCGCTGGCCCGCCGCCTCCCGGCCTCGCCCTACGCGCCCTCCGCGCTGCGGGTCGACTACGAGGACGGGCGCGGGGTTCTGCGCCGCATCCTCGCCGCCTGCACCGCCCGCGACTTCAAGGTCGCCGACGTCAACCTCGACCGCCACCCGGGCGAGGCCGGTGCCGTATCGGTTGCGCTCGAGGTGCACGGACCTGGCGCGGTCGCCCCACTCGCCGCCGAGCTGGGCGAGATCGACGGCGTCCTCGCCGTCGCCGCCGGCGACGTCAACGAGATCTTCGAGTAGCCGGGGGCCGCGAGGAGCGGCCCATATCCTGAGCCGATGGTCGGTCCAGGCGAGAGCCTCGGGATCCTCAGGGAGCCCAACTACCGGCGGCTCTTCGTCGGCCGCACGATCTCGCTCGTCGGCGACGGCATCGCGCCCGTCGCGATCGCCTTCGCCGTCCTCGACCTGACCGGATCGGCGACCGACCTCGGCATCGTCCTCGCCGTCCACAGCCTGCTGATCACGGCGCTGGTGCTGGCCGGCGGCGTCTTCGCCGACCGCATCTCGCCGCGACTGGCGATGCTGCGCGCCGACCTGGTGAGGATGGTGGCGATGGGGATCGTCGCGGCGCTGCTGATCGCCGGCGTCGCCCAGATCTGGGAGCTGGCGCTCCTCTACGCGATCGAGGGCGCGGCGACGGCCTTCTTCAACCCAGCCTCCAGCGCGATCGTCCCCCAGGTCGTCGCGCCCGAGAAGCTGCAGCCGGCCAACGCCCTGCTCAACCTCTCGCGCTCGCTGGGCAAAGTCCTCGGCCCCGCCCTCGCCGGCATCCTCCTCGCCCTCGGCACCCCCGGCTGGGCGATCGCGGTCGACGCCGCGACCTTCGGCGCCAGCGCCCTCTTCCTCCTCCGCCTCGCGGCGCCGCCGCTGGCCTCGCGCGAGGAACCGTCGTTCATCGCCGAGCTGCGCCACGGCTGGTCGGAGTTCTCCTCGCGCAGCTGGCTCTGGACGATCGTCGCCTCGGCCGCCTTCACCAACGCGATCTTCTTCCCCTGCTTCCAGGTGCTCGGGCCGACCGTCGCCAAGGCCGAGCTCGGCGGCTCCAGCGCCTGGGCGGCGATCGCCGCCGCGCTCGGCGTCGGCGCGCTGCTCGGCGGCGGCCTGGCGCTCAGCCTGCGACCGCGGCGGCGGCTGCTCGTCGGCGAGGGAGCCCTGATCTGCATCGGGGTTCCGATCGCGCTGCTCGCGGTCCCCGCCGCGGTGGTCCCGATCGCGCTCAGCGCCCTCGTGCTCGGCGTCGCCTTCAGCCTCGCCGAGATCTTCTACGACACCACGGCGGCGGAACGAGTCCCAGCCGAGTCGCTCTCCCGTGTCGCCGCCTACGACTGGTTCGGCTCGCTGGCGCTGGAGCCGCTCGGGTTGCTCATCGTCGGTCCGCTCGCCGCCGGGATCGGCACCTCGACGACGCTGTGGCTGGGGGCGGCGGCGATCACCGTCTGCCAGGCGGCGGTGCTCTGCGTGCCGAGCGTGCGCCGGCTCGAAACGCTGCCCGGGGCTGCTGTGATGACCGTGCCGATGCGCCCGATCGAGCCCGGCGACTGAGCCGGCGCCCCGGCCGCCCGGAGCGGCTCAGAGCGAGCGCAGGACCGAGCGGGCCGCGTTGTGGCCGCAGATCCCGTGGGCGCCGGCCCCGGGCGGGGTCGCCGCCGAGCAGACGAAGACGCCCGGGATCCCGGTCGCGTAGGGGTCGAGCGCGAGCCGCGGGCGGACCACGGTGCGCAGGCCGACGTTGGAGCCGGTGGCGATGTCGCCGCCGGCCATGTTCGGGTTGCGGGCGCCGATCTCGGCCGGCGTCGTCGCGACCTTGGCGACGATCCGCTCCCGCATCCCCGGCGCAAAGCGTTCGATCTGGTCGAGGATGGCGCCGCTGGCGTCGCCGTCGTAGCCGCGGGGGACGTGGGCGTAGGCCCAGACCGGGTGGACGTCGCCCCGCGAGCGTCCCGGATCGGCGAGGTACTGCTGGCCGACGAGGAGGAACGGGCGCGCCGGCATCCGGCCGCGGTTTATCTCGCGCTCGGCCGTGGCGATCTGCTCCAGCGAGCCGCCGACGTGGACCGTCCCCGCCCGCCGCGCCTCCGCTTGAGTCCACGGCACTCCCCCCTCGACCGCGAGGTCGAGCTTGAAGGCGGCGGCGCCGGGACGGTAGCGACGGTAGGCGCGGGCGACGCGGGCCGGCAGCCTGCCCCCGGCCAGCTCCAGTACCGCCGCCGGAGCGAGGTCGAGGACGACGGCGTCCGCCGCCGGCAGCTCGCTCAGCGACCGCACCGGGCGGCCGGTCTCGATCCGACCGCCGCGCTCGGCGATTGCCGCCGCTAAAGCCGTCGCAATCGCCTGCGAGCCCCCCTTCGCCACCGGCCAGCCGAAGCGGTGCCCGCCGGCGATCAAGGCGACCCCGACCGCGGCGCTGAGCGGCGCGGTCAGCGGCGCGAAGGAGTGCGCGGCGCAGCCGCCGAACAGAGCCCTTGCCTGCGGCGTCCCCAGCCGTCGCGCCAGCAGCGTCGCCGGGGGCAGCGCCGTGAGGCCGAACCGGGCGAGCTTCACCGGGTGGCGCGGTAGGTGGAGGATCGGGCGGTAGATGTCCTCGGCGAGCTCGTCGTAGCCGCGCGCGGCGGCGCCGAAGAGGCGGTGCCAGGCGGGGCCGGAGGAGCCGAGCCCGGCGACGGTGGCGTCGATCGAGCGCAGCATCGCCGCACCGCCCCCACCGTCGAGCGGGTGGGCGAGGTCGACCTCCGGCCACAGCCACTGCAGGCCGTGGCGCTCGAGCCCGGCGTAGGCGGGCGAGCCGACCGCCATCGGGTGGAAGCCGCTGCACTCGTCGTGGACGAGGCCCGGCAGGGTCAGCTCGGCGCTGCGGGCGCCGCCGCCGATCGTCTCCGCCGCCTCGATCACGGTCACCGAGACGCCGGCCGCCGCAAGGGTCGCGGCGCAGGCGAGGCCGTTGGGCCCGGCGCCGACGACGATCGCCTCGCTCATGCCGGAGGCGCTGGCTGGGCGGCGGCGACGCGTTCGGCGTGCACCGGGAACGGCTCGCCGCCGAGCCAGGGCTGGCGCGCGACCATGTCCCCCACTCCCACCCAGCCTTCCTCGACCACCCCGCTCGCGGCGTCGAGGATCCGGTAGCGCTGGCGCTGCACGTTCGCCGGCTGGGACTCGAGCGTCACCACCCGCACCTCCCCCGGGGCGAAGTCGCAGCGCTCCTGCACCGCCGCCAGCAGCCGCTGGTCGTGGAAGTGGCCATCGCCGAAGTTGTAGCCGAGGACGACGCCGGCGATCAGCTCCCCCTCGCGCACCCGGTAGTCCTCGACGTCGTCGACCGCGCGCGCCGTCAACGCGTTCAGCGCCCGCCCGTGCGAGTGCATCGAGCGGAAGGCGAGCCCTTTGTACATCAGCAGCTCGGCGGTCTCGCGGTCGTAGAACTTGACCAGCTGCTCGACCACGATCGGGGCCGACTTGACGACCTCGCGGTCTAGCTTCTCCTCGGCACCGCTCTCTTTCTCAAACAGCCACTGGCTCGTCGCCCAGTTGCCGGCGTAGTAGCGCATCGAGGGCAGGAACGAGATCAGGTCGGGGCGGAAGTTCCCCAGCACCGGCACCGCGACGCAGGTGACGGCGAGGATGACGAGAAGCAGCGGGTCTTCGATCGTCGAGAACGGGACGTCGCCGTAATGACCGAAGAGGAAGAGCAGGCCGAAGATCATGAACACGTTCCACTCCAGCGGCACCGCCAGAGGGAAGGTGGAGAGGATGTGGAGGTGGAAGATCACCATCCCGGCGACGGCGATCGTGCCGAGCCAGCCGCCGCTGGTCACCAGCAGCAACAGCGGCAGGGTGAACTCGACCGCGGTGCCGAGATGCGCGTCGAAGGCGCCGAGCCGCGAGGGAAGGAGGTCGTCGGGGTGGTTGCGGTACAGCCGCCGCTTGAAGGCCCGCGAGCGGTTCCACGGCGTGTTGCTGATCATCACCGTGACGACGAACGGGAAGTGCTTGTTCAGCTTCGAAGAGGCCGCTCCCCACCAGATGCAGACGAAGACGAGCTGGGCGGCGATCACCAGGTTGCCGAGCGGGAAGAGAAAGATGATCATCAGGTTGCCGTAGATCTCGGCCCGGGAGGCGAGGAAGGGGACCTTGTCGCGCAACCCCAGCACGACCAGCAGCGCCAGCGCGACGCCGACGAGCACCGGGTCGAGGTGGCCGCTCGGAGAGGCGGAGAGCAGCAGGGCGACGAGCGTCGCCAGCAGACCCGCGTAGAGGGCGACGTCGAAGACCGTCCGCGTCGTCCCCCTGGTCAGCGGCACCCGCTCGGGCCAGGGCGGCAGTCGCGTCGTCCCCGGCCGCAGCCAGTAGAGGACGCCGCCGATCATCGGCGAGAAGCGCAGGGTCAGCGGCAGCGAGCCGGCGCCGAGCCCGAGCACCTCCCACAGCATCGTCCAGACCACCGCCTTCTCGAACACGATCGGCTGCGTCCACCAGTCGCCGATGCTGCCGAGCCCACCGAGGCCGTCGCTGGTCGCCGCGATCAGCAGCAGACCGCCGGCCGCGTAGACGAGGATCTTGACCACGTAGAGGAGGTAGACGGCGGGTGGGGTCCCGAAGCCGTTCAGCGCCCAGTCCTGGGCCAGCGGCTTGATCCGCTCCAGGTGCGGTCGCGTGCGCCACTCCTCGACCTCGAACGGCGGCGGTGCCGGATCAAGCAGTCCCATCCCGGGACCGAGCCTACCCCGCGCGCCGCCTCGCTAGCGCTGTTTCGTGTGGATCTTGCAGCTGGCGCGGTGGCCGCTGTAGAAGTAGCAGTGGTTGTTCACCCAACTGATCGTGTAGCGGTAGAACCAGCCGACGCCGCCGTGGGTGACCGCGTAGTACACCGTCACCGCCCCGTAGTAGTCGTTACCGCCCTGATACCAGCTGACCTTGCACTTGACTCTCGGCTTGCCCAGCCGGTGGCAGTTGATCCGCTGTTCCCTGGCATGGGTGAAGTGCTGGCGGAAGTCGTGGGCGAAGGCAGCGGCGGCGAGTTCCTTGGCGCGCCCGAAGCTGAGGAACGGCGCATGCGCCTTCGGCACCTTGACCGGCGGCCGCGGGCCGCCGGCTTCGATCGCCGCGATCCAGCGCTGCACCCAGGCGGAGATCTTGTCGACGCGGGTGTAGACGTTCGGGAGCTTGGTGCTGCAGGCGGGCCCGACGCTGCTGGCGACGCCGACCTCGACGACGCTGCCGTCGGCCCGGGTGGCGATCGCTGGGCCGCCGCTGTCGCCGCTGCAGACCCCGGTCTTCAGCTTCGGCTGGCTCAGCACGCAGAGCTGCAGGGCCGTCGAGTAGACCGGGTAGTAGTGGCTGGTGCGCTGGCGACAGGACTTGGCGGACTGCAGCTTGGTGTCCCCCTGCTGGAGCTGCGCCGGGATGTCCTTCGCCTTGGCGCTGGTCAGTCCCCAGCCCGCCATCCGCAGCGGCGCCCCGGCGGTGAGCAGACCCGCGTCGGGGGCGCCCGCGATCGCGATCGGCGGAGCCGAGGTCGGCGCGGTGAGGACGAGCAGGCCGGCGTCGCCGGTCAGCACCCCGAGATCGAAGCCGGGGTAGACGATCGCCTCCGAAACGCGCGAGATGTTGGCTGCCGGGACCTGCTTCAGGTTGTCGACCCCGGTGGCGACCGCCATCGTCGAGGCCGGGGTGATTTCGCCCGACTCGATGTCCTCGACGCAGTGGCCGGCGGTGAGGATCAGCCGTGGCGCGACGACGGTGCCGCTGCACGAGTAGCCGCCGGTCGCGCTTTCCCCCTCGAGGTAGGCCATGAACGGAAATTCTTCGATCGAGCCGTCGTGGCCGCCGATCACCGAGACGTGCGCCTGCGGCGACGCCGCGCTCGCCACGGCAACGCCCGCCAGGCAGAGCCCGAGGCAGGCGCAGGCGGCGGCGAGCATGATCAGCCGGGTGCGCATCGCCGAGCCAGGCTACAGGTCGCGCTCCCGGCCCCAGCGAGCGCTCGACGGATATGCAGGGATTCAGGCCGGCGGGTGACCGTCGAGGCCGCGCCGCGGGTCGCTCGCCGGCGGGGCCGGCGGCACCAGCGACCAGAGCAACTCGGCGGCGGCGGAGCGGTCGGCGACCCCGAGCACCCGGTAGCAGTGCTCGAGGTGCTTCTGCACGGTCCGCTCGCTGATCCCGAGGATCGCGCCGGCGTCCCGGTTGGAGCGGCCGCGGGCGACGAGCGAGAGCACCTCGGCTTGGCGGGTCGTCAGCCCCCGCCGCTCGAGCTCGGCGAGGGTCGTGGCGTCGACCTGCTGCGCCGCCCCGGGCCGAGCGGCGAGCTCGTCGCGCAGCGCCGTGTGCTCGATCGCGTTGCGCCAGCTCTGGATCAGGAAGGGGCGCGCGCGTTCGATCAGGGCGCGCTCCTCGTCGCTGTAGTCGCGGTCGCAGCGGCTCAGCGCGATCGCCAGGATTCGCCCTGGCGTCGCCGGCAGGGTGAAGGCGATCTGGTGCTCGACCCCCATCGGGCCATAGACGTGACGGTAGAGGTCGAGCGCGTGGTAGTCGGCGACCGAGATCACGTCGGAGAACCGGTAGGGACGGCCGTCGAGCGTCTCGATGTACCGCGCCATCAGCGGGTTCTGGAACGCGTACTCGCCATAGGCCCGGTAGAGATGCTCGGGCTGGGGCGGTTTGATCACCGAGATCACCCGCACGGGGTCGGGGCCGACGTCGTTGATCGAGACGAAGTCGGAGGGAAGGTTGCGTTCGAAGGCGGCCAGCAACCCCTCGGCCAGCTCGTCGAGGTCGAGCATCCCCTGCACCTCGCCGATCAGGTCGAGGAGCCTGTCAGCCTGCGTCGCGATCGGCGGATCCTAGCCGCCGCCGGCGCGCCAGGGGCCGACTCCCCCTGGCGCCATTCCGCTCGCGGCTCTCAGCCGCCGTGATGGGACTCGACGGCGACGGTGGTGATGCGCTTTTCGGCGTTGAAGGTGAGGTCCGTCGCGATTTCCTTCGGCCCGGGGATCTCGAAGTAGCCGTATCCACCGGTGGAGACGTGCTTTTCGGCTTTCGGGTAGGCCCGCTGCACTTCGCTGACCTTGGAGCCGAGGCCGATCCCCTTCGCCGTCCTGAACTTGGTCAGCGGCGTCCTGAAGTTGGGCACCGATTCGCCGTGCACCGTTTTGAAGCCGACGTTCAGGGACATCAGCCAGACTTTGCCCGGCGCGCCCGGCTGTTTCGACTCCAGCAGCACGCTGGCGAGGGCGGCGGTTTCTTCCTTGCCTTTGCCACCTTCGTACAGGCACTGGTATTCGCAGGATTTGGTCGCACCCCACGCTTTGGTCACCTGGCTCAGCTTGGCGCCGAGCTTGAGCCCGCCGATCGAGGAGCCGGGAACGATCAGGGTGGTGCTGGTGCGGGGCAGCGCGGCCTGACTCGCGCTGGGCAGCGCGAGGGCCGCAAAGAGGCCGAGGACGATGGCGAAACGCAGCTTCATCTAGTGCTCCTTGGTCAAAGTGAGGTTCTTTTTCAAAGTCGTCGCCGAGCCGCCGCTCGGGGTGAAGGTGATCTTGAGGTGGAGGGTCACCTTGCCCTTTTCGTTCAGCTTGGCCATGGCGGAGCCCTTGGCCTTGACCGTGAGGCTAACCGCTCCGGCGGCTTTCGCCTTGGCGGTCGCGCCCTTGACGCCGCTGCCGGAGAGCTTCACCGTGCCGGGGCCGCTGACCTTCAGCTTCAGCGTCGCGGTCCCGACGCTGGGGTGGTCGGTGACCTTGCCGATCGCCAGCAGTACGCCCGCGGGCGTACTGCCACCCCCACCCTTTTCTTCGCCGGGCAACACGAACCCTGGAACCGGGCACGAGGAGACGCCGCCACCGGATGAGAGCGGGAACCTTTCGCCAGCACCGAAGAAGACCGTCACGTGGTCGACCGCCGGGCCGACGTAGCAGAGTTTCAGCGTTTCGCCGGCTTTGATCGCAGGGCATCCGATCGTGCCCGCCACTGGCTGATTGAAGGTGCACGAGGACGGCACCAGGCCCCCTGCTGCCGGGGTTTCCGAGCCGGGGAATTCGAACAGCACCACCCCTTCGGTCGTTTCACCGGTGTTGGTGACAGTCACCGCATATGCCGCCGGCGTCGTCGACCCGATCCGCGAGACAGAGCCGCTCAGTTGCGGCCCCGAGGCCGAGGCCGGCGACGCCGCTACGGCCAGCACGGCCAGCGTCAGAAGCGTGAGTTTTCCAAATGCGTTCTTCATTCCTGTGCAGACCTCCCCCTCGAGTGCCAAGCGCGGCCATGGTTCCACAGCAAGCTGGACGAAGAGGCCGATCTTCGCCTCCGCGTACGCGGTTTTGGCGTAGTCCCGCGGCGCCACAGGCATTTTGCCCAAAATGGGCTCCCAGATCCACATCGCTTTTGATCGTCACGGTCGCCGAGATTGACCAGACCGAGCCGGGTCGCGGGGGCCTCAGCCCACGATGCGTCGCCGAACCATCGCCCTTTTCACCGCCTGGGTTCTAGGGTCAGCAGATGGCATTCATAGAGCTCACCCCGCAGATGACGATAGGCGAGCTTGTAGTCGGGCTCGGAACGCTGGCCCTGGCCGGCTTTACCGCCTGGCTGGCCCGGCGAACCAGTGCCGAGGTTCATATCAGCGAAGAACAGATGCGTCTCTCCCGCGAGAGCATCGAGGCTCTGGACCGGCCATTCCTCGTGCTGACTCACTACTCCAGGGAGCCCGGCATCGGCATCACTCAAAACCTGCTCCTGCTTCGGGCGGAGAATCTAGGTAGGGGCCCTGCTCTGTTCGAAAGTGTGCGAGTGAGATTGATTGGTCGCGACGCGAGGGTCGAGCTCGGCGAGAACCCCCTCAAAGGAAGCATCAAGGTGATCCCAGTGAAGGACGGCTGGGACTTCCGCGTTCCGTTGAAAGAGCCCCTGAACGAAGGCATGCGGTTCACGACCGAAGCCTTTTATCGCTCCCCTTCGGCCCGCGAGTACATGACGCTCTCTGACCTGCGCGTCCTCTCCAATGGAGGCCTGGAGTTCATCGGACATCGCCGCCTCAACCTCCGCTGAGCGCACTGATCGGCTCAAGCTCGACCTCGGCGCGATCCGTGCTCAACGTCAGGGTCGAGCCGCCGAACCGCCATTTCGGCAGTTCGCTCATGAAGTCCTCGAACCGGGTCTCTGCCTGCATCCCGTGGTTGCATGCCACTGCGGACCCACCCGCTGGTTCGATTCTGGTTCCGGACCGCATGCCCGAATAGTTCGGGATCGACGGACTGGTGCCATTGGGGCGAACAACCGAAACCACCCGGAAGGCCTCCCTGCAGGGGCAATCGCTGACGTGGACTCGCCACAACCAGCGGCCACGGCGATCAAGCACACAACGGCCATGAGCATGCCCGGGTTCGTGCTTGACCGAGCGGAGTACCGCTACGGGGATTCGAACCCCGGTTTCCGGACTGAGAATCCGGCGTCCTAGTCCCCTAGACGATAGCGGCGAGGACGAGGCATTCTAGCGAAGCGGTGGCTGGGGCTGCGGGGCGGGCGGGGAGGAGTCGCGGGCGGGTAATCGGTAAATTGCCTGCTCCCGCGGCTGTGGCGGAACTGGTAGACGCGCACGGTTCAGGTCCGTGTGGGCGAAAGCTCGTGGAGGTTCGACTCCTCTCAGCCGCACTCGGTGGCGCTTTTGTTCGGGGTGTCCGGACAAAGGCGCCGCGGCGGGTCAGGCGGGGGCCTTGGCGGGGTCGGCGGCGCGCTCGGCGTTGGCGACAATCTCCTCGACCATCTCCGGCCAGACCTGACGCGGGAGGTCGTGCCCCATGCCCTCGATGATCCGCAGGCGGGCGCCGGGGATGGCGCGGGCGGTGGAACGGCCGCCGGAGGGGCGGACGAGGGAGTCGCCGCTGCCGTGGATCACGGTGGTCGGGGTAGCGAGGCGGCGCAGGTCCTTGGTCCGGTCGCCGGAGGCCATGATCGCGTGCAGCTGGCGGGCGACGCCGGCTGAGCTGTGGCCGCGGTCGTATGAGACGCCGGCGAGCTCGCGGACGCGCTGCTCGTCGAAGGGAAAGCCAGGCGAGCCGATCACCCGGAAGGTGCGAACGGCGCGCTCGACGACGGCTTCGCGGCTCATCGGCGGCGTCCCCAGCAGGACGCCGAAGGCCTTGAAGCTGGGCAGCCCGGTCCAGCGGCTGCCGGTCGTCGACATGATCGAGACCAGCGAGCTGGTCCGCTCGGGGAACTCGATCGCGACCTGCTGGGCGATCATCCCCCCCATCGAGGCGCCGGCGACGTGGGCGGAATCGATCTCGAGCTGGTCCATCAGGCCGATCGTGTCGCGGGCCATGTCGCGCAGCAGGTAGGCGGCGGTGGCGCGGCGGCCGGAGAGCATGTCGATGCGGCTGGGAACGCCAGCCTCGTCGATCTTGGTCGAGCGCCCGATGTCGCGGTTGTCGAAGCGGATGACGCGGAAACCGCGAGCGGCGAGCAGGGCGCAAAACTCCTCGTCCCAGGCGATCATCTGCGTCGCCAAGCCCATGATCAGGACAAGCGCAGGCCCGGCCGGGTCGCCCATCTCCTGATAGGCGAGCTCGATGCCGTTGGCGGGGGCCATCCTCTCCTCGCCGAAGGAATGCATCCGGGCAGTCTAGTGGCGCGGCTGGCCAGGCAGCCAAACGGTAAAAGAGGCGGATGCGAACGGCGATCGTCTCCGACCTGCACCTCGGGCTGCTCAGCGGCGGCGACCTGGCGCGGGATCCCGGCGTCCGCGCTCTGCTGCTGGAGGAGATCGCCGGCGCCGACCGCGTCGTCCTCCTCGGCGACGTCGTCGAGCTGCGTGAGCTCGCCATCGGCGCCGCCCTCGCCGCCGCTCGCCCCTTCTTCGAGGAGCTCGGGGCCGCGCTCGGCGGGCGCCAGGTGGTCCTCGTCCCCGGCAACCACGACCACCACCTGGCTCAGCCGCTGCTCGACGACCTCTCCCTCGACGGCACGCCGCTCGGGCTCGCCCACCAGGCTGGCCCCTCCCCCGGCCCGACCGTCTCCCTCGATCGCTGGCTCGGGCCCGCCCAGCTGCGCGTCTCCTACCCCGGCATCTGGGTCCGCGACGACGTCTACGCCACCCACGGCCACTACATGGACGCGCACCTCAACCTGCCCCGCGCCGAGTGCCTGGCGGTGGCGACGCTGGCGCGGCTCTCGCGCCCGGTCCCCGACCCGGCAAGCGCCGAGGACTACGAGCGCGTGATGCGTCCGATCTACGGCTTCGCCTACGGTGTCGCCCAGGCCCGGCGCGACGGCCGGCCGCGCCGCCGCGCCCCCTCCGAAACCGCCTGGCGGGCACTCGCCAGCCGCGGCGGCGCCGGTCTGACCCGGCGCCGCCGGCTCGGGTTCAGGGCCGCCCGGGCGGGATTCCCGGTCGCCGTCGGCATCGTCAACCACCTGTTGCGCTCGGACTTCGACTCCGACATCTCGGTCCGCTCGATCTTCGAGGGCGGCGTCGCCGGCGCCGGCGAGGTCGCGCGCCGTCTCGGCGTCGACGGCGGCCACGTGATCACCGGCCACAGTCACCGCGCCGGCCCCAACCCCGACGAACCCGAATGGGAGCTGCCCGGCGGCGGCCGCCTCCACAACACCGGCAGCTGGGTCTTCTCATCCGTCTTCCACCGACCGGGCCGCCCGCCGAACTCCTACTGGCCGGGAACCGTCACCTGGGTCGAAGACGACGCCCCACCCCGCCGCGTGCAGCTCCTCGGCGACCACCAGCACCCCGATATCGCCGCAATCGCCGCCGCCAACGCCACCCGCTGACCGCCGAGGTTGCCTTTTGGCCCGATATAGCGGCCAAAAGGCAACCTCGGCGAAGGGGACTAGGAGCTCGTCAGCCAGTCGGCGAGGATCGCGCCGACGGCGGGGCCGGCGTCCTCCTGGAGGAAGTGGGAGGCGTCGGCGACCGGAACCGGCGGCGGGAAGTTGAGCTGGCTGGCGACGCGCTCGCCCATCGAGAAGGGCAGGATCGGATCGTCCTCGGCCCAGAGGATCAGGGTCGGCCGCTCGTCGCTGCGCAGCGCGTCGGCAACCGCTTTGCCCTCGGCCGCACCGGGCGCGTCGGGCTCGGTCGGCAGGATCAGCGGGAAGGCGCGGGCGCCGGCCTTGGCCGCCGGCTCCGGGTAAGGCGCGTCGTAGGCGGCGACGATCTCCTCGCCGGGATCGTGCTTGCAGCCGCCGCGGACGAGGAAGCCGACCGGGACGTCCTCGGTGTTGCGGACGAACTCGCGGAAGGCGAGCCAGGCCTCGCTCATCCGCTGGTGGCCGGTGAACGGGCCCGTCTCCATGATCACCAGGCGCGAGATCCGGTCTGGGTGCTCGACCGCGCAGCGCAGCCCGATCGGCCCACCCCAGTCGTGCACGACCGCGGTCGCGTCGCGCAGATCCAGTTCCTCGAGCAGCGCCGCCATCAGCGCCACGTGGCGGTCGTACGTGTACCAGCCGAGGTCGGTGGGCTTGTCGGAGCGGCCGAAGCCGGCGTAGTCAGGGGCGATGCAGCGGAAGCCGGCGTCGCGCACCGGTGGGATCACCTTGCGCCACAGATACGACCAGGTGGGCTCGCCGTGGAAGAAGACGACCGGCCGCCCCTCCCCCTCGTCGAGGTGCGCCAGGCGCAGCCCGTCGACCTCTCTATATGAAGACGCGAAGGGGTAGTCCGGCAGCCCCTCCAGCAGCTCCTGCGGCGTCCTGATCGCCTCCACTCCCACCGCCGGCACTCTACTGGCTACGCAGCCAATCCATTTCCTACTTTGCTGATCGACTTTGTGCTAGCGTGGCGTCCTTCCATTTAGAAGTAAGTCAGTCGACATAGGAAGGAAAATTGATGCGGAACGCCTGCGAAACCCGGCAGCGCAGCGTGAAGATCGGCCTCACGGCTGCTCTGCTCACGATGCTGCTCGCCCTCGTCCTCTCGGCCTGCGGAAGCAGCGGAGGTAGCAGCAGCTCCGGAGAAAGCTCTGGCTCCAGCAGTTCGGGAGGCGCCAAGCTCGACGTGGTCGGTTACTCCACCCCTGAATCGGTCTACGCCGAAGTACTCGAGCCCGCCTTCGAGAAAACCGCCGAAGGCGAAGGCGTCAGCTTCAGCAACTCGTTCGGCGCCTCCGGCGACCAGAGCCGCGCCGTGGTCGCCGGCCAGCCGGCCTCGGTCGTCCACTTCTCCCAGGCCGGCGACATGGAACGTCTCGTCGAAGAAGGCGAAATCGTCGCCAAAGACTGGGACCAGAACAAATACAAGGGCATCGCCACCGACTCGGTCGTCGTCATCCTGGTCCAGAAGGGCAACCCGCTCGGGATCAAGTCCTTCAAAGACCTCGAGACCAACGAAGAAGCCGAAGTCGTCACCCCCAACCCGTTCAGCTCGGGCTCGGCACGCTGGAACATCATGGCGATCTACGGCGCCGCCCTCGAAGAAGGCGATTCCGAAGCGCAGGCGCTGGAAGCGGTGAAGACGGTACTCGAAAAGACCGTCGCCCAGCCGGGCAGCGGCCGCGACGCGTTCTCGGCCTTCAGCCAGGGCGAGGGCAACGTCCTCCTCACCTACGAGAACGAAGCGATCAAGGCCGAAAAGGAAGGCGAAGACGTCGAATACGTGATCCCGCCGGCGACGCTGAAAATCGAAACCCCGATCGCCGTCACCAAAGAAGCGCCGGAGCCGGCCGCGGAAGACTTCCTCAACTGGCTCTGGTCCGACGAAGGCCAGGAACTGTGGGCTGAAAACGGCTACCGCCCGGTCAACCCGAAGCTGGTCGACCCGAAACAGTTCCCGACCCCGCCGCAGCTATTCGAAATCAGCAAATTCGGCGGCTGGGGCAAAGTCAACGACGACTTCTTCGATGAAGAAACGGGCTCGGTCGCCAAGATCGAGAACGAACTCGGAGTCTCGACCTCGGGCTGACGCATGGAGGCCCACGCAGCACATCCGTCGTCGGCACCCCGGGCAGCGCGCTTGCGCCTGCCCGGGGTTACCGCGACGGGCCTCGGGAGGGGCTTCGTCGTCCTCTACCTGAGCGTCATCGTCCTGCTGCCACTGGCGGCGCTGGCCGACAAATCGCTCAGCCAGGGGCTGAGCCATTTCTGGGACCAGGTCACCGCGCCGGGCGCCGTCAAGGCGCTCGAGCTGACCGTCGGCGCCTCGCTGGTGGTCGTTGTCATCAACGCCTTCTTCGGCACGATCCTGGCCTGGCTGCTCGTCCGTGACGAGTTCCCCGGCAAGGCGATCGTCAACGCGGTGATCGACCTCCCCTTCGCGCTGCCGACGATCGTCGCCAGTCTGACGCTGATCGAGCTCTGGGGCAAACACAGCCCGTTCGGGATCGACATCTCGCTCTCGCGCACGGCCGTCGTCGTCGCCCTGATGTTCGTCACCCTCCCCTTCGTCGTCCGCGCGGTGCAGCCGCTGCTGATGGAGATGGACCGCGAGATGGAGGAGGCGGCCGCGTCCCTCGGCGCCAGCGGCTTCACCGTCTTCCGCCGCATCATCTTCCCCAACCTGCTGCCCGGGCTCGCCGCCGGGGTCGCGCTGGCGTTCGCCCGCGCGCTCGGCGAGTTCGGCTCCGTCCTCCTCTTCGCCGGCGGCCTCGCCGACACCCAGGTCTCCTCGGTCTACATCAAGCAGCTGATCGAAACCGGCAACGAATCCGGCGCCGCGGCCGTCTCCGTGGTGCTGCTCGTCTGCTCTCTGCTCTGCCTGGTGGCGGTCAGCTTGATCCAGCGCTGGAGCAGCCGCCACGAACGCTCCAGCAGCGAGGGCCTGACGAACATGCCGATGAGCGGCCTGGGCCCGGTCCACGAGCAGGGGGACGACCGTGAGTAGGGCGACCGGCAGCCGCTGGGGCCTGCGGGTGCTCGGCCTCGGTTACGTCTTCCTGCTCCTCCTCCTGCCGCTGGCGTTCATCTTCTACAAAACGTTCGAAGACGGAATCGCGCCGCCATTCGAAGCGATCACCTCGCCGGATGGGCTGCACGCGCTGAAGCTGACCCTGATCACGGTCGCGATCGCGGTGCCGCTGAACACCGTCTTCGGGGTCATCTGCGCGCTGCTGCTCGTCCGCCACCGCGGCCGCGGCGCCGCGATCGTCGACTCGATCATCAACCTCCCGTTCGCGATGTCGCCGGTCGTGATCGGGCTCTCGCTCTTCCTCCTCTACGGCACCCACGGCTGGCTCGAACCGGGGCTGGCGGAAGCTGGGATCAAGGTGCTCTTCTCGCTACCGGGCATCGTCCTCGCCTGCGTCTTCGTCTCGCTGCCGTTCGTCGTCCGTGAGACGGTGCCGGTGCTGCAGGAGATCGGCACCGAACAGGAGCAGGCCGCGGAGACCCTTGGCGCCAACGCCTGGCAGACGTTCTGGCGCGTGACGCTGCCGGCGATTCGCTGGGGCGTCGGCTACGGCGTGATCCTCACCACCGCCCGCGTCCTCGGCGAGTTCGGCGCCGTCTCGGTCGTCTCGGGAAACATCTCCGGGACCACTCAGACGCTCCCTCTCTTCGTCGCCAAGCAGTACGAGAACTTCAACCTTCCCGGCGCCTTCGGGGCAGCGGTCCTGCTCGCCCTACTGGCGCTCCTCGCTGTCCTGGTCATGAACCTGATGAAACGAAAGGAGGTCGCCTGATGGGAATCACAGTCGAGGGAGCCAACAAGAGCTTCGGTGACTTTCAGGCGCTCAAGGACGTATCGATCGAGGTCCCCGACGGCTCGCTGACCGCGCTGCTGGGGCCCAGTGGCTCCGGCAAGTCGACCCTGCTGCGAGCGATCGCCGGACTCGAGACGCTCGACACCGGGCGGGTCGTGATCGACGGCGACGACGTCTCCACGCAGCCGACCCAGAAGCGCGAAGTCGGCTTCGTCTTCCAGCACTACGCCGCCTTCAAGCACATGACCGTCTACGAGAACGTCGGCTTCGGGCTGAAGATCCGCAAGATGAGCAAGGACAAGATCTCCGCCCGCGTCCACGAGCTGCTCGACCTGGTCCAGCTGCACGGGCTCGCCGACCGCTACCCCTCGCAGCTCTCCGGCGGCCAGCGGCAGCGGATGGCGCTGGCCCGGGCGCTCGCGGTCGAGCCGCAGGTGCTGCTGCTCGACGAGCCCTTCGGCGCGCTCGACGCCAAGGTCCGCAAGGACCTCCGCACCTGGCTGCGCAACCTGCACGAGGAGATGAACGTGACGACGATCTTCGTCACCCACGACCAGGAGGAGGCGATGGACGTCGCCGGCCAGCTGGTGGTGATGAACGAAGGCCGGGTCGAGCAGACCGGCTCGGCCGACGAGCTCTACGAGCAGCCCGCGAACGAGTTCGTGATGAGCTTCGTCGGCGAGGTCAACATGCTCGGCGAGCACTACGTGCGCCCGCACGACATCGAGGTCGTCCTCGACCCCGACGAGCGCACCGAGGAGGGGATGGTGCAGCGCATCGTCGCCCTCGGCTTCGAGATCCGGGTCGAGTTCGTGCTTGCCGACGGGACCGAGGTCTGGGCGCAGCTGACGCGCTCGGAGCTGCAGCGGCTGGAGCTGCGCGAGGGTCAGATCGCATACCTCAAGCCGGTCCAGGCAAAAAGCTTCAGCGGTTCGCCTGCTCCCAATCACCCCGGAGCCTCGACTCTCCGGGGTTCCCACGGGGGCGGCGAGGCAGAGAGATCTGCAGCCGTCTGAAGAGGCGACGGGCGGGGCGCACTTTTGCCGGGTGGCGCCCCGCCCATCTCGCCCTCACATCATCCTCCCTCGCCCGGATTTTTTTCATGCTATTCTTGAGTTAGTCAGTCGACAAACTCTGGAAAGGAGCAGGGCAGATGGGTCGACGCGTTTCCCAGACGACGTTCATATCGCGGGGACGGCTCACCGGCCTGGTCCGCGACGAGTTCCCCGCCGGCACGGGGCAGAACCGGACCAGCCGACTCGCCAACCGCGACAACGGTCAGGCGGCAGCCGACGAGGCGCTCTTCTACCGCGCCCGTCTCATCCTCGGCGACGCCCTCCCCCGCCCCCAGCGCTGAGCTGGGGGCGGGTCCGGGCTGCCGACGGGACGATTTGCCGCGACGTAGGCGGCTTTTTCGTCCCGTCGGGCCCTTGACTACTTGGTCGATTCGGTGGTGGGCGCCGGTTCTTCGGGTTCGGGATACGCCTGGACCGCGAGGTTCCAGCCTTTCAGCGTGAAGGTCACGTTTTTCGCGCCCGCGTACTGGACGGCGATCGTGTGGCCGCCCTTGAGCAGCACGCTGGTCAGGGTGACCGAATGCACGACGGGCACCGGAGTCTGCGAGGAAAGCGTCGCCGGGGCGAAGTTGACCTTCCCGGTTTTCTGGCCGTCGATCAGGATTTCGATCGGGCAGGCATCAGCCGAGCTCGCTTTTTCCGAGGTGCACGTCGCGTTCCCCGAGAACGTGATCACGGCCGCGCTGGTGGCCGCCTTCGTCGCGAACGAGGTGAAGGCGGTCGGGATGTAACCGGCGGTCGTCACCGTGACCGGCCCGTACTGGGTGGTGCCGGCGGCGATCCCGACGACCGGGGGCAGCGGCAGCTTCGCCTTTGCCACGTAGAGGTTGGAAGCCGCCTTTTTCTTCAGGAAGAGGTCGTTGGCTTTCTTGTTCGATACGTAGACCTTGGCCGCCTTCTGGTTGGTCAGGAACGAACCGGCCAGCGACGGTGCCACCGTCGCCGCGAAGGCGACGAAGGCCGCCAGGACGACGACGGTCGCCGCTCGAGGGGTCGAAATCCTTCGTTTCAGCAATTGGTCCTCCATGTCTGAGGCCCCCATGAGCGCAGGGACTGGCGCGTCGTCGGTGGCCCGATTCTTTACTTAGTAGGTCAATAAACTACAGAAAGTGATAGGTTTTAGCGACCCAGTCGATCAACAAAGTAGAATTACCCGGCAGAAAGGACTCACCGAAAAAGATGAGAATCAAGTCCCTCGCCATCGCGGCGATCGCCCTAGCGGGCCTCGCGATACCGGCGTCGGCCAGCGCCGTGACCTATATCGGGTCGGGTTCGGTGGCCGCGCAGCCGGTACTGCAGGCCCTCTTCGCGACCTACACCAAACAGGTCAACCACCAGGTCCACTTCACCTACCTGGCAGACGGCGGCAACGCCGGGGTCAAAGACGTCCAGAACGGGACCAGCCAGTTCGCCGGCCAGGCCCGGACCCCACTGCCCAGCGATGCAGGAACGACCTACATCAAAGCCTTCATGGATGGGCTCTGCCTCGACGTCAACAAGTCGAACACGCTCAGCAACATCACGATCCAGCAGACCCACGACATCTACCGCGGTCTGCTGACCAACTGGAGCCAGGTCGGCGGCAACCTGACGACGACGATCGACCCGGTCGGCCGCGACACCAACGGGGGGACGTACAACTTCTTCCTCCAGGCCGTGCTCAACAACGAACCGCCCGCGTCCAACGTCAACGCGCTGACCGCCGACGGCCTCGTCATCAACGCGGTCAAGCAGGACGACAACGCGATCGGCTACGCCGGTCTCGCCTGGCAGGGCAAGAAGGGCATCAAGGCGCTCAAGGTCAATGGCATCCCGTGCCAGGCCAACAAGATCAGCGTCGAACCGCTGAAGTACCCGCTCTCGCGCTACCTGTTCTTCGTGGTGCCGGGCGAAGGTCTCAGCGGTGTGCCGAAGCCGCTGCTCAAATTCATGAACTGGGCGCGTGGCAGCAAGCTCGCCGCCTCGGTGATCCTCAAGGCCGGCGGAGTGCCGCTGCCGAAGAAGAAGTAAGGGTTCGGTGGACGAAGACCTGACCCTCGAGGAGTACGGCCCGAAATGGTCGGACCAGCGCGTCGAGCGAATGCTCGGCGCGCTGGTCCTGTTCGTGGTCGGGCTGCTCCTTGCCCTGATCGTCACGGTCTTCGTCCACGCCTGGCCATCCTTTGACCACAACGGCCTCGCCTGGTTCAGCTCTGGCGGCAGCGTCGACGACCAGCTCGAAGCAATCGCGCTCTCGGCCCAGGCCGGTGCCGGCTACGTCTGGACCTTCCACGCCTGGCCGCTGATCTGGGCGACGCTGCTGATCGTCGGCACCTCGGTCCTGCTCGCCCTCGCCTCGGCCCTCTTCGTCGCCGTCTTCATCGTCGAGTTCGCGCCCGAGTGGATGAGCAACATCCTGCAGCCGGTGGTTCGCTTCCTCGCCAGCGTGCCCTCGGTCATCTACGGCCTGATCGGCGTCGTCGTCCTCGTCCCCTTCATCGGCAACCACCTGATCACCGAGTCGCAGAAGGCCTCGGTCGCCGGCGTCATCTCCCTCACCGGCTACAGCCTGCTGGCGGCGATCACCGTCCTCACGGTGATGATCGCGCCGCTGATGGTCTCGATCTTCAGCGACGGTCTGCGCTCGGTCAAACCGGGCTGGCTCGAAGGTTCGCTCGCGCTCGGTGTCAACCGCTGGCGCACGACCTGGAAGATCGGCGTCCGCACCGCCCGCCCGGCGATCGTCGCCGGCACCGTCCTCGCCACCGCGCGCGGGATCGGCGAGGCGGTGATGCTGGCGATGATCTCCGGCTCCGTCGGCTGGTCCCCCAATCCCGCCGACGGCCTGATCTTCATCTACGAGCCGACGCGCCCGCTGGCGCCGACGATCGTCAAGAACATCGACCAGCTCAGCTCCAAGCCGATGAACGCGACCCTGTTCTCGATCGCGGCGGTGCTGCTGCTCTCGGCCGCCACCGCCTCGGCCTGCGGCTTCATCGCCCGCCGCGCGATGCGGAAGTACGGAACGCCCTGATGGAGTCCTCGCTCGCAACCCCGCAACCGCCGGCGTCGCCGCCCGTGGCCGGCAAGAAGCCGACCGGCGCCACCGAGGGCAGCGACACCTGGCGGCTCAGCGACCGCATCGGCCTCGCCATCTGCTGGTTCCTCGGCCTGCTCTTCTGCGCGATCGCGCTGGCGATCGTGATCTACCTGCTGGTCCAAGGGATCACCTACCTGAAGCCGTCGATGCTGGTCACGCCGGCGGCGGCGGGCTTCAGCGAGGGCGAAACCGGAGGCTTCTCCGACGCCCTGATCGGGACCATGATCGTCGCCACGATGGGGATGGCGCTGGCGCTGCCCGCCGGCATCGCGATCGCCGTCTGGCTGGTCGAGTACGGGCGGCCCTCCGCCCTCGCCAGGATCACCGAATCGACGATCGAGTCGATCGCCGGCATTCCCTCGATCGTCCTCGCCCTGTTCGGCACCGTGATCTTCCAAAGCACCGCGCTCGGCTTCCTCAGCCGCACCACCGAAGGCGTCGTCTTCGGCCGCTCTTTCTTCGCCGCCTCGGCGATGCTCTCGCTGGTCGCGCTGCCGCTGGTCGTCGCCAGCGTCCGCGAGGGCCTCAACTCGATCCCGCGCCACGTCCGCGAGGCCTCCTACGCGGTCGGCAAGACGAAAGCGGCGACGACCCGGCGCATCCTCCTCCCCACCTGCCGGCCCCAGGTGGCGACCGGCGCGATGCTTGGCCTCGGCCGCATCGTCGGCGACACCGCGATCATCGTCGTCCTGCTCGGCGCGACGCAGAACTTCTCGCCGGTGGAAGAAGTGCCGTTCCCGCTCAACTACCTACGCGGGGCCGGGACCACGCTGACCAACTTCGTCTACGAGGCCTCCCCCACCGGGAACCTCAACCAGCCACAGAAAGCCTACGCGGCGGCTTTCGTGCTGCTGCTGATCGTGCTGGCCCTGAACGCGGCCGTCGACGTCGTCCACCGCCGCTCTCGAAAGGTTGGAACGTGGAGTCAATGAGCACCCCGCCGCCGATCCGGCGGCTGTCGCTGGAGGACCCGCCGGCGGCGAGCGAGGCGACTGCGCCCCCACGGCCTTCGAGCAACGGCCATGGGCCGAGCACCGGTGGCAGCCCGTTCACGGCGACGCGGCGCTCGATCGGCGCCCCGCAGTTCTCGATCCGGCGGATGGAGATCGACGACGTCTCCGTCCACTACGGCGAGAAAGAAGCCGTCAAGCACGTCTCGCTGCCGGTCCGCCAGGGCGAGGTGCTGGCGTTGATCGGCCCCTCGGGCTGCGGCAAGACGACGCTGCTGCGCTCGCTCAACCGCCTCACCGAGCTGACCAGCACCGCGCGCCTGTCCGGCAGCATCCGGCTCGACGACGTCGACATCACGCTGATCGAGCCGACCCTGCTGCGGCGCCGGGTGACGATGGTCTTCCAGCAACCGAACCCGTTCCCGATGAGCGTCTTCGACAACATCGCCTACGTCCTCCGCGAGCAGGGCTCGAGGCGCCAGAAAAAGAAGACCCTGGAGCCGGCCGTGCACAGCGCCCTCTCCCGCGCCGGCCTCTTCGAGGAGGTCAAGGACAACCTCGACCACCCGGCGCTGAAGCTCTCCGGCGGCCAGCAGCAGCGACTCTGCATCGCCCGCGCGCTGGCGGCGCAGCCCGAGGTCCTGCTCCTCGACGAGCCCTGCTCGGCGCTCGACCCGCAGTCGACGCAGGTGATCGAGGACCTGATCGTGAAACTGCGCGACGACGTCGCCGTCGTCATCGTCACCCACAACCTGCAGCAGGCCTACCGCGTCGCCGACCACGTCGGCTTCATGTACCTCGGCGACCTGGTCGAGTACAACAGCGCCAGCGCCCTGTTCAACAAACCGCGCGAGCAGCGGACTCGGGAGTACGTGACCGGTGCCTTCGGCTAAGTCACACCGCAAGCCTCCGCTCGCTCGTTCGGCCGCGGTCGCGGCCTGCCTCGCCGCGTTCGCGGCCAGCGCCCAGGGCTGCTCGACGACGCAGGAAAAGGCGGCCGCGCACCAGCTGGAAGCGGAAAAGATCCTCAAGGCCCGCGCAAAGCGCCAAGCCGAGCGCAAGCACGACAAGCACAGCAAGTCGCACCACAACGGGGGTAAGAACTGAGATGAACGACGAGACCAGCAAAGCCGCTTCGCCCCCCTCTCCGGCGCCGCCGCAAACCACCCAGGCGATCCCGCCGACCGTGGCCGGCGGCTATGAACCGTGCGAGGAGTGCGGGGCGCCGATGGACGCCCAGCAGCGCTACTGCATCAACTGCGCCGCGCGCCGTCCCAACGGGGCCAACCCGTCGTCCCGCTACTTCGCGGCGATGAGCAAGAAAGCGCGGCGACCGCAGGCGGGGGCGGCACGCAAGCCACCCCCCACCAGCCGCGCCGCCGCCGTCGGCTTCTTCGCCCTGCTGCCGATCGCCGTCGCGCTCGGCGTCGTCGTCGGGCGCAGCGGCTCCGGCAACGAAAACAACGACGCCCTGCTGCGGGCGCTGCGCGCCCAGGAAAACGCTGCCGTCGTCAGCACCCAGGCGAGCAACGAAGCCAGCGAAAAAACCGCCGCGAAAGCGAAGAAAAACGCCAAGGGCAAGAAGAAGTCAAAGGGCGCGGAAAAGGAAACCGCGACCAAGCCCAACGCCAAAGTGCACGACCTGACCCACTACCACGCCACCAAGAAGAGCGTCGAAGAAAGCACGAAGAAAGTCGAAGAAGCGCCCGAACAGGTGGGCAAGAACTACATCAAGGCCCAGCAGGGGCTGCCGGAAGTGATCCCGGTCGGGCCCAGTACCGGCAGCAGCGGCAGCGGGTCCTCGGGCAGCGGAGCGGAACCGTGAGCCCGCTGAAGCTGCCGAGGCCGACGCCGCCACCAAGCGCCCGACAGGGAAAACCGGCAGCGAAAAAAGAGGCAGAGAAGAAAGCGGCGTCGCCCGCGGCCGAGAGCACGCCCGAGACCTCCAAAGAGGAAATGGCCGAGCTGATCGGCCAGCGCGACCGGCTGCTGGAGAAGTTCACCGTGATGCAGGCCGACCTCGGCGGCGCCTTCTATGAGATGGCGATCCGCGACTCCGTCCGCCTCGACGTCCTCACCCGCAAGGCGGCCGAGCTGCAGCGGGTCGACGCCGAGCTGCTCGCGGTCGAGCGAGTGCTCGAAATCGAGCGCGCCGATGCCGCCGGCCTCTGCCCCGCCTGCGGCGGCCCCTACGGTCACGGCGTCCGCTTCTGCCCGCAGTGCGGAAACCCCCTGGTCCCGGTGGAGGCAGGCAAATGAAGGGCTTCATCGCCGGCTACGTGCAGAAGGCGATCGCCGCCGCGGCGCTGCTGACCGGCAAGAAATTCGGGCTCCTTGTCGCTTCTTCGGTCGTCGCGACTTCGGTGATCGTCGCCTCGGCGATGACCGCGACCAACGGCAGCGGCCCGCTGGCGGCGCTGCTCGGGCGCAGCCTCGCCGCCGACCAGGCGCCAATCGTCAACGAACCACCGGCCGAAGAAGAAACCTACGAACCGTCTTCCTCCTCCGGGTCGGAAGCGAGCTCACCGGCGCCGGCGTCTCCCTCCGTTACGCCGGCGCCGGCGAGCGAACGCGAAGAAACGACGCCGGAAGAACCCGCACCCAAACCCGAAGAAGAAGCGCCGGAAGAACCCGCGCCGGAAACCGGCCCGGCGAACCACGTCTTCGTCGTCTCCGTCGCCAGCCCCGGCTACGACGCCGCCTTCGGCGAAACCTCGCAGATGCCCTACCTGGCGACGACGCTGCGCCCGCAGGGCCTTCTGCTGACCAACTACAAGCTGCTCGGAGAAGCGGCGCCGGCCAACGCGATCGCCACCGTCGCCGGCCAGCCCCCCAACGCAAGCACCACGGCCGGCTGCCCGACCTACAACGAAATCCCGGCGACCGCCGAAGCCAACAAGCGCGGTGTGATCGAGACCAGCGGCTGCGTCTACCCGGTGATGACTCTGACCCTGGCCGACCAACTCGGCAGCAGCCAGCACACCTGGCGCGGCTACTTCGAAGGCATGGCCGACGAAAGCGGCAAGCCGGCAAACTGCGTGCGTCCGGAACCTGACGCAGCTGAGGCGCCGGCGCCCGGCGCCTACTCCTCGAAGCTGAACCCGTTCGCCTACTTCCACTCGCTGCTCGATCTCGGCGACTGCTCGACCAACGACGTGCCGCTGACCGGGCTCGAAAAGGACCTGAAGAAGGTCGACACGACCGCCGACTACACCTACGTCTCCCCCACCCCGTGCAATGCCGGCTTCTCCGGCCAGTGCCCGGCAGGGACGACGGAAGGACCGGCGGCGGCCGACGCCTTCCTCGCCAATTGGGTGCCGAAGATCCTCGCCTCACCCGCCTACAAGAAGGACGGGCTGCTGATCGTCACCTTCGGCGCGGCGAATCCGCCAGCGGAAGGCGCCACCCAGTCGCTGAGGACCGGCACGCTGCTCGTCTCCAACTTCCTCAGCCCCGGCTCGACCGACGGCGCCGCCTACAACCCCTACTCGCTACTGCGCTCCAGCGAGGAACTGTTCGGCCTCTCGCTGCTCGGCGAAGCCCAGGGCAAGAAGGTCAAGTCCTTCGTCCCGGCGCTGCGCGGGGCAGACGGCGGCGACTGACGCGCCTTTTGTAACCCTGTGGGTGACAAAAGGCGCGGGGAAGGGATTTCTGGCAGGCTGATGGCCATATGAGTCCGGCGGAACAGAGCGGTGAGCCGATCACCGCGGCGGGCATCGAGGAGCTGAAAGCCGAGCTGGCGGAGCTCGAAGGCCCGAAACGGCAGGCGATGGCGGCGCGAATCAAAGTCGCCCGCGACGAGGGCGACCTCAAGGAGAACGCCGAGTACCACACCGCCAAAGAGGACCAGGCGCACATGGAGACGCGGATCAAGCGGCTCCAGGAAAGGCTGCAGAACGCGGTCGTCGTCGAGGTCGAGGACGGGGCTGCCGGCGCTTTCGCCTTTGGCCGCACCGCCGAGGTGCGAGATGAGCAGAAAGAGGAGACCCAGGTCTGGACTCTGGTCGGCTCGACCGAGGCCAACCTCGCCGAGGGCCGGCTCTCCGCCGAGTCGCCGATCGGCCGCGCCCTGATGGACGCCCCAGTCGGGACCACGGTCGAGGTCGAGACCCCCCGCGGCAGCCGCGCCTTCACCGTCCTTAAGCTCGTCTCCTAGGGCCCTCCCCCGTTCGAGGGTCGTTGCACAGGGGGCCTTGTCTGGCGTCGTCCGCGTCGCCTATGTTCAGGGCGTCTCACCTCTGTCCAACAAGGAAAGGGTTGCGCATGAACGAGGAAGTGTCACTGAGCGGGTGGTGGGTCTTTGCAGGCATCCTGCTGATCGTCACCGGGCTGCTGAACATCATCTGGGGCATCGCCGCGATCGGCGACGCCAAGTTCTTCACCGAACACGGCACCTTCATCATCTCGAGCCTGCACTTCTGGGGCTGGGTCACGCTGCTGATCGGGATCGTCGAGATGGTCGCCGCCTTCTCGCTCTTCTCCGGAGGCGAGTTCGGGCGCTGGATCGGGATCTTCGTCGGCGCCTTCAACGCGGTCGCGGCGCTGCTCTCGATCCCCGCCTACCCGTTCTGGTCGCTGGGGATCTTCGCCCTCTCGATCATCATCGTCTACAAGCTGGCCGAGGGCCCCGAGGGGGAAGTCGCCTAGCTCCCAGTACGGCAGTTCCCCGTTCTTCTGGCGCGGTCGCGGTTGACGCCGCGGCCGCAGCCAGAATGCGACCGTGCTGCGGCTGCGCTCATCGGTCGACCACGGTCGCGCCCATCACCTCGGCGAGGCGCTCCGCGACCTCGACGGCGTCAAGCGGATCGTCCGCCAGGCCGACGACGACGGCGACGCCGGGGTCGTCTTCGTCGCCGACGTCGAGCCCGAGGCGGCCGACCACCTGATCGCGGCGATCGCCGAGCTCGGCATCCCGCTCGAGGATTACGTGCTCGAGCGAGTCGAAGTCGTCGCTCCGGAGCGTCGCCACCTGACCGGCAGAGGCGACTTCGGCGGCTTCGCCTGGGTCGAGGTGATGGGCCAGGCGCGGGCCAACTCGCGGCCGCTGGCTCGCTACCTGGCGCTGATCAACGTCGCCGCCGTGATCGCCGCCCTCGGCGTGATCAAGAGCAGCTCGATCCTGATCGTCGGCGCGATGGCGGTCAGCCCCGACCTGCTGCCGATTTGCGCGACCTGCGTCGGCATCGTCGCCGCCCGCCGCCCGCTTGCGGTGCGCGCCTTCCTCACCCTCTGGCTCGGCCTCGCACTCGTCGTCGTCACCGCTGCGGTGCTGACCTGGGCGCTGAAGGCCGTCGAGCTGCTGCCGTCGGACTTCTCGATCCACAGCAGCACCCTCAGCACCCTCGCCAGCACCGACTACTCGACCGTGCTGATCGCGCTCGCCGCCGGCATCGCCGCGATCCTCTCCTTCGAGACCCGGGCCAGCGCCGCGGTCGGCGTCGCGATCTCGGTGACGACGATCCCGGCCTCGGCCTATCTCGGCGTCGCGATCGGCGGTGGCGGCACCGACTCCGCGCTCGGCGCCCTCGTCGTCCTCGTCGTCAACGTCGGCCTGATGATCGTCAGCGGGACTACGACCCTGCTGGTGCAGCGGCGGATCGCCGAGCGAGCGACCGCCCGGACTAAGAGGGCGTAGCGACCTCGGCGGGCTCCCCAGCCTCGGCCGCTGCCGACCAGGGCGCCGGCTCTGGGCGGCGCTCGTCGTAGAGCACGTCGCTGCCGCTGAAGCGGTCTTCCCAGCCGCGCCGTGCATCGCGGAAGATCACCCCGAGGAAGCCGATCCCGAGGGTGAGGACCGAGAGGTAGAGGCCGAGCAGCCGCCGTAGGCTGCGACGCGGCCGCAGTCGTTCGCTGAGCCGGATGCCGACGAACCTCATCCCCGGCGTCTGCCCGGCGAGCGACCAGAAGGTGATCAGGTAGAGCGAGCCGATCAGGACCCAAATCGTCGAGCCGACCGCGATCGCGAAGCCGCTGCCGCCACCACCGCCGCCGCTGAAGATCTGGTCGACGAGACTGACGAGCGCGGCCAGCGCGGCGAAGCCGAGGTTGACGAAGACGCCGTCGATCACGTAGGCGAGGGCGCGGCTGACGAAGCCCGCGTGGTTGGTCGGCTGCGGCCGCCGTGGGTGGAAGAAGATGCGGCGCACGATCCGCTCGAAGCTGTCGTCGGCGCCGCGGGCGAGCTTGCCGATCGTGCGGCCGATGTCCTCGATCAGGCCGACGCCCTGGGCGCTGATCGCGGCCCGCACCTCGGGGGCGCCGGCGATCCGCTCGACCAGCTGTTGCGCCTCCTCGCTGGCCAGCAGCCGGCGCCAGACTTCGTCGACCAGCTCGCTGTCCATCGCCTCGAGGATCGCCCGCTTCACCGCATCGCTCTCGAGCGCGCCCTGGACGGCCTCTTCGACCACCGGCCCTTCCAGCACCCTCGCCATCGCCCGCTCTACCGCCTCGCTCTCGACCGCGCTGACGATCGCCTCCTCGGCGGCGACTTCGACCGCTTTGTCGATCCCGGTCGCCTTGCCGACCGTTCGGGCGCCGCGGACGCCGACCCCGAGCAGCCGCGCGGAGAGCGGCAGGTGGCCGTTTTCGGAGTGGCCGTTGTCGGCGGCCTGCGCCGCGGCAGCGGCCTCGGAATGCGGAGTGGAGCCGTTTTCCATCCCGCCGCGAGTATACGTCGGGATATGCGCTATTCGAGCGTCTCAGCGAGGCGGTCGAGCAACTCCACCTGCCCCGGCAGGATTCGCCGCCGCGCCTCCTCGAGCCCGAACCACTGGGCGCGGTCGACCTCGGGGAAGCTCTGCTCGCGACCGCTGCGCGGCGGCCACTCCATCTCGAACGTGTTGCTGGCGAGACGGTCTGGGTCGAACTCGGCCTCCGCCGCCCAGGCTTCAACCAGCTTGCCGGCGCGCTGGCGGACCGTGCCCAGCTCCAGCAGCCGCTCGGGGTCCAGCCGCGGAGCGGCCTCGGCGCCGAGCTCCTCGGCCAGCTCGCGCAGGGCGCAGGCGCGCGCTTCCTCACCGTCCTCGATTTCGCCCTTCGGAATCGACCAGGCACCCTCGTCGCGCTTGGCCCAGAAGGGCCCGCCGGGATGAACGAGGAGATACTCGGGCTCGCCGCCCTGCCGGCGGCGAAAGAGCAGGACCCCGGCACTGCGCTTGCTCGCCACCCGCGGGGCGTCTCCTCAGTCCCCGCCGAGCCGGTCGATCAGGGGCACGAGCACCGCCAGGACCTCCTCGTGAGAGGCGGCGGCGAGCTTCGCCAGCGTCCCGTTGGAGCGCGTCATCGCGACCCCGACGGCGATCGCGATCAGGAGCTCAGCCCGCAGCTCGGGGTCGGGGGCGCCGCGACGGCGCAGTTCCCCGGCGAGGTCGGCGACGAGGCGGTCCTCGACCACGGCGCTCACCCGCTGGCGCATCTCATCGGTCAGCGCCGGGCTGGCGAGAGCGCGGCTGATCGGGCTGTGCCCGCGCTCGTCCCAGAAGGAGAGCAGCGTCGCCAGCAGCGCCGCCGGCTCGTAATCGAGCTCCACCTCCTGGCCGGCGACCTCGGCGATCGCAGCGAGGAAGAGCCCTTCCTTGCCGTCGAAGTAGCGGGCGATCAGCGCCGGGTCGACCCCCGCCCGCTCGCCGATCTCGCGCGTCGTCGCGCGGTCGTAGCCGACCTCGTCGAAGAGGCCGCGGGCGGCCTCGAGCAGGGCCTGCCTGGTCGCGGCCGCGTCGTGCGGCCGGCGGGCGGTGCTAGGCTTGTTCCCCGTAGATGTCATCAAGTGCTGACAATACTGCCACGCAGCCCCAAGCCCGTCAGCACTATGGCATCACGTTCGCCGTGCTGGCTCTCGCCGGCGCCTCCTACGCGATGCTGCAGTCAACCGTGGCCCCGGCCCTGCCGGTGATCCAGGAAGAGTTGCACGCTTCGCCGACCGCGGTGGCCTGGGTCTTCACCGGCTACCTGCTGAGCGCCTCGGTCCTGACCCCGATCGTCGGCCGCCTCGGCGACATGTTCGGCAAGGAGCGGACGCTGGTGATCTCGCTGGCGGTGCTCAGCCTCGGGGTGCTGATCGCGGCGCTGGCGAGCTCGATCGGGATGCTGATCTTCGCCCGCATCGTCCAGGGCTCCGGCGGCGCGATCTTCCCGCTCGCCTTCGGCATCATCCGCGACGAGTTCCCGCGCGAGAAGGCGGCTGGCGGGATCGCGATGATCTCCGCCATCCTCGGCATCGGCGGCGGCCTCGGCATCGTCCTCGCCGGCCCGATCATCAGCGTCCTCGACTACCACTGGCTCTTCTGGCTACCGCTGGTCGTCACCGTCGCCGCCACCGTCGCGACGATCTTCTTCGTCCCCGAGTCGCCGGTGAAGTCGCCCGGCAAGGTCGACTGGCGCGGCGCCGCCCTGCTCTCCTCCTGGCTGGTCCTGCTCCTGCTCGGCATCACCCAGACCTCGGAATGGGGTTGGGGCGACCCCCGCGTCTGGGCGCTGATCGGCGCCGCCGCGGTGATGCTCGTCGTCTGGGTGCGCAGCGAGGAAAAGATCCGCGAGCCGCTGATCGAGATCGGGATGATGCGGATCCGCGGCGTCTGGACCGTCAACGCCGCCGCCTTCCTCGTCGGCGCCGGCATGTACAGCTCCTTCATCCTCATCCCCGAGTTCACCGAGACGCCGGCATCGACCGGGTACGGCTACGGCGCCAGCGTCACCGAAGCCGGCCTCTTCCTGCTGCCGACGACGCTGGCGATGCTCTTCGTCAGCCCGCTCGCCGGCTGGCTCGCGAACCGGATCGGCGCCCGCCTGGTGCTGATCACAGGCTGCCTGATCACCACCGTTTCCTTCACCCTGATGGGGGTCGCCCACGCCCAGCACGCCGACATGTACGTGGCAACGGCGCTGATGGGGGCGGGGATCGCCTTCGCCTTCTCGACCCTGGCGATCCTGATCGTCGAGGCGGTGCCGCCGGCACAGACCGCGGTCGCGACCGGGATGAACACGGTGATGAGGACCCTCGGCGGCGCCGTCGGCGGCCAGATCGGCGCCAGCGTCATCGCCGGCACCGTCGCCGCCGCCGCCCTGCCGACCGAGAAGGGCTACACGCTGGCCTTCCTGCTCGCCGCCGGCGCCTGCCTGCTCGCAGCGGGCGCCAGCCTCGCCGTGCCGCGTCGGCCGCGGCCCGAGTACCTCCCCGGCGTCCCCGCCCCGGCCGCGGCCGCCGACTGATGGCCTGCTACCGCCGCATCCTCGTCGCCATCGACGGCTCGCCCGACGCGGAGGCGGCGCTCGCCCACGCGGTCAGCCTCGCTCGCGACCAGAACGCCCTCCTCACCCTGCTCAGCGTGGCGCCGCCGCCATCCACCGCGATCGGTGTCGGCGCCTCCGCCCCGCCCGACCTGCACGAGTTCCACGCTCGCATCCTGCGCGAAGCGACCGACTCGGTCCCCGCCGACGTCGGCGTCACCACCCGCCTCGAGCGCGGCAACCCAGCGGAGTCGATCCTCAAGCTCGCCGCCGAGGGAGAGCACGACCTGATCGTGATGGGCTCGCACGGACACAGTCGCGTGCACCGGGCGCTGCTCGGCAGCGTGTCCGAGAAGGTGCTCGCGAAGAGCCCGCTGCCAGTGCTGTTGATGCGGGCCGGGGCGGCTGATGGGGCGGGGTCGCGGGACGCTGGGGCTCAAGCCGCGCCGGCGCGGAGCGTTTAAGGGGGCCTGACCCGCACACCTCCGTGAGCAGGTAGGTGTGCGGGCCAGGCCGAGTTCGAGGCGTTTGCAGGAGGGATTCCGTCTTCTTTCTCACCGCTCGTCACTTTGTACGTGCTATAGGCCGTACAAGGTGACGAGCGGCGTTCGAACCCTCCTCCCAACGCGGACCCGTGGGCTATTCAGCCACCCGATAGGCCACCATCTGCGGTTTCTGGCCTTCGGCCGTCGCCAAGCCCGCCGGGACCAGCAGGGTGTCGCCGCTGATCGCAACGCCGGTGTTGGACGAAGCGGGCAGGGAGCCTTGCCAGACTTCATCACCGGTCTTCGCGTCGAGGCCACGGACGGTGCCGTCGAAGGTGGTGAAGAAGACCATGTCGTTGACCGCGGTCGGGGGGCCGAAGGCGGCGCCTTCGTATTCCTGGCTCCACAGTTCCTTGCCGGTCTTGACGTCGAGGGCGACGAGTTCGCCGGTCAGGGGACTGTTTTCGGAGACTTCGGTGCCGCTGGGGCTGACTTCGATCGGGTGGTTGACGACGGGGACGAAGATCGTCGTCGCGTTGGCCGCCATCGGTGCGATCACGCCGCCCAGGGTGCCGGGGGCGACGAGGCCGCCCTTCAGCTTCGAGGTTTCACCGTGCATCGCGAGCAGGCCGTCGTCGTCGTTGCCGCTGTGTTCGCCGACCGGCGTCTTCCAGACCGGCTTGCCGGTCTTCGCGTCGAGGGCGACGACGACCCCGGACTTGCCGGCGCCGATCGCCAGCTGGCGACCGCCGGCCTTGACCAGGATCGGCGGGTCCTGGAAGTCCCAGTCGTAGACGTCGTGCGGCGTCTGCTGGTAGTACCAGCGCAGCTTGCCGGTCTTGGCGTCGAGCTTGACCATCGAGTCGGTGTAGAGGTTGGGACCGGGACGGCTCGCCCCCCACGGCGCCCCGGCTGCGCCCGGGAACGGTGCCGGGTTGCCGGTGCCGAAGTACATCCCGCCTTCTTCGTCGAACGACGGCGCGTACCAGAGCCCACCGCCGGAGTTGACCTTCGGCTTGCCCCAGAGCGATTTCGGCACGGTGTCGAAGTGCCAGACTTTCTTGCCCGTCTTCGCGTCGAGCGCCCACAGCGTCCCCACGCCCCCGGCCGGGTATTCGGCGTTGGGGTTGGTCGGCACAGTCGAGGCGTAGACGAGGCCTTCGTGGTAGCCCGGAGCCATGTCGACTCCTTCGGTCGGCTTGCTGAGGATTTCGGTCTTCCACAACTGCTTGCCGGTCTTCTGGTCGAGGGCGAAGACGGCGCTGTTGGTGGCTCCGAAGACCTTGCCTTCCTGGACGACGATCCCGTTCGGCCCCTGGTCGATCTCTTCGAACCGCTTGGTCCAGATCGGTTCGCCGCTTTCGAGGTCGATCGCCTGCACGTTGGATTCGAGGTCCTGCGAGTAGATCACCCCGTTGCTGACGATCGGCGAGGAGGAGTAGGCGCCGAAGGTGCTTTCCGCCGTCAGCGGCAGCGACCACGCAAGTTCCAGCGAGGGCGCCGTCTTGCTGTCGATCGAGCTGCCTTCGACGTAACGGGTGTTGGACGTGTCGACCCCTGGGTAGCCGGATCCGTTCAGGGTCGCGTCGCCGCCCGAGCCGCCACCGCCGCAAGCGGCCAAGGCCAGCGCGCCGCAGAGCACCGCCACCAGCACACCCACCTTCATCCCAACCCCCTTTGCCGCATCATTAGTCGAACAATAAAGATTTGTTTCGAACCGTGCTGAGATTTCTTTCAGGGGAGACGCTCAGATTCGGCAGCAGCGGCTGCAGAACACGATTGGCGAGCAGGCCGAGGGCGCCGAGGTTGGCGAAGCCGGGCCCCTGGCTGAGACCGGCGAGGCCGGGGATCTGCAGCAGCGGCGCCATCCCCCGCAGCTCGAGATTGCGACCGATCGGCACTTCCACCCCACGCTCCAGGCCCCACAGCGGCTGCCCGACCTCGGCTTCGATCTCCTCGCGCAGCGCCGGGGAGAACAGCTCTCCCATCTGCGCCAGCAGGTCGAACCCGGTGCAGTTGACGACGAACTCGTGCTCGCCGCCGGTGGCGCCGTCGGGGGCCTCGTACTCCAGCCGTACCTTGTCGCCGGCCGCCGCCGCGACGTCGGTGACGCGACCGACGACGAAGCGGACCGTGTCGTCGTAGGCGATCCTTTCCAGGCTCGGCGGGTCGAAGACGCCACGGTCGGAGTGCTTGACGAAGTCCCGCCTGGTGCCGAGGTCCAAGGCGTCCCATTCGACCTCGTCGGGGTTGGAGAACACGCGGTTCTCGAGGAAGCTCTCGCCGCGGCTCATCGGCAGCATCGGCGTGTAGATCGTGCAGCCCGCCCGCGGCCGGAAGCCGCGCAGGAACATCACGCAGCTGAGCGCGCTCTCGCCGCCGCCGACGACGCCGACGTCGCACTCACGGTCCTCCGGCAGCCTGGCGAAGTCGCCGCGCACGCTGTCGCAGTGAAAGATCTTCGAGGCGACGCTCGGCTCGTGCGGGAAGGAGCGGTGGATGCCGGGGCCGGTGAGGACGAGGCCGCGGCCGACGTGCTCGCCGGCGCCCTCGACCCCGACCCGCCAGCGCTCTCCGTCGAGCTCGGCGCTCGTCACCTTGCCCCGGATCACCTCGACCCCCTCGCTGGCGCGGCCGAGGACCCAGACCAGATATTCGCCGTAGTCGCGATGGCGAACCGAGGGTGAGCCGGCGTCGATCCAGCGCGCGTAGCGGCGGCGGCTGATCATGTAGCGCTGCCAGGAGGACTCCATCGCCGCCGCGTCGAGCGCCTCGCCGGCGTCGCCGAACTCGCGGAAGCTCTGGTACGGGAAACCGATGTCCTTGATCGGGGTGACCGCCAGCGGCTCCTCGCCCGAGGTCATCCCGTTGCGGCCTAGCCACGAGGCAGCCGGCTCGGTCCCCTCGAAGATCTTCACCGACACCGGCCCCAGGCCAAGCCGGTTGATCGCGTCTACCTTGGTCGCGATCGCAGTCGCCTTGGCGCCGGCGCCGACGATCAGCAGGTCACTCGGCGCGCTCATGCCGCCGCCAGGGCCGAGGCCGGAGGACGGCCGACGCCGCGCCGGGCGGCGACGACGCGAGCGCTGCGATCGGGGCTGAAGGAGATCGCGCTTTTGCGCATCCCCTCCTGGCGTTCGTCGACCGGCTCCAGATCGAGCATCGCCAGCACCGTGCGCAGGACCCGCTTCATCTCCATTTCCGCGTAGCTGGCGGCAAGGCAGCGGCGGACGCCGCCGCCGAACGGGATCCAGGCGTAGGTCGGCGTCTTCACCCCGAGGAAGCGCTCGGGCAGGAAGCGCTCGGGCTCGGGGTAGTACTCGGGCCGGTTGTGGATCAGCGGCACGCAGGGGGCGACCGTCGTCCCCCGCGGCAGCCGGTAACCGCCGAGCTCTAGCGGCGCCAGCAGCCGGCGGACGACGACCGGCACCGGCGGCCGCATCCGCAGCGTCTCCTTGATCACCGCGTCGACGTAGGCGCCGTCGCCGCCGCTCAGCACCTCCCCTCGAGCCCGCTCCAGCTTCTCCGGGTTGCGCATCAGCCGCTCGAAGGTCCAGGCCAGCGAGGTCGAGGTCGGGCCGTCGGTCAGCAGCGTCAGCAGTTCGTCGCGCAGCTCCCGCTCGCTCAGCGGCGCACCGTCCTCGTAGCGGGCCCGGGCCAGCATCGTCACCACCCCCGGCGGCGCCTCGTCGGCCGCCCGGCGACGCCGCGCCTCGGCCAGGACCGCAGCTTCCACCGGCCCCATCGCCTCGCGGTAGCCGCGACTGCGGGCAAGGCGGTCGGGGCCCAGAAGCGCCAGCTTCGTCAGGTTGCGCGGCGTGTTCATCCACTCGGTCAGCGCCGTCAGCTTGCGGTCGAGGCCAGGCGGGTGAGCGCCCTCATCGGGGCCGAACACGGCCCGCATCACGACCCGCTGCGTGATCGCCTGCATTCGCGGCCAGAGCTCGAACGGCTCCCCCAGCGGCCAGCCTTCGACCTCGCGCTGACAGACCTCCGACATCATCGCCGCGTCGGCGGCAACCGCCTCGCCGTGGAAGGAGGGCAGCATCAGCCGCCGCCGCGTCATGTGCGCCGGTTCTTCCAGGAGCATCACCGAGCGCAGCCCGAGCACCGGCCGCAGCAGCGGGTTGGCGACGGCGACGCCGACCTTCTCGCCCGCGGTGAAGACGGTTTTGACGTCCTCGGGATCGCAGAGCAGGACCCACTCGCCCCAGCGTCGCAGCCGCAGGGTGAAAATGTCCCCGTAGCGCCGCTGGCATTCCTCCAGCAGCGGCAGCGGGTGCCGCATCCAGTCGAGGGTCTGCAGCGAGCGCGGCTTGCGTGGGCCCGGCGGCAGCACGCTCACCGCTCCGCCCTCGCCGGGGCAGCGGCGAGCTCGTCCATCAGCTCGTCCTCGGCCTTGCAGGTGGCGGCGATCAGGAGATCGAAGAGGTCGGCGGTGAAGTCCGCCGGCAGGCTTGCCTCCGCCCCGCGCTCCAGGTAGCGGTTGCGGACGATCTCGACCCGCCCCGGCTGCATCATCGGGATCTCGTGCTCGCTCTTGTAGACGGCGACTTCGCGGCAGATCTGGAAGCGCTCGCCGAGCAGGCGGGCGATTTCGTCGTCGAGGACGTCGAGGCGGTCGCGAAACGGCTGCAGGCCCTCGCTCACGCCGCCCTCCCACCGAGCAGGCCGGTAGCGAAGGCGTGACTGCAATCGGCGAGCGCCGCCAGCGCGTAGCCACCCTCCTGGATCACGCAGACCGGGCGGCCGCACTCGGCGAGCAGGGCGCCGACCTCGCGGTAGACCGCCGGCGAGAGATCCCAGCCCCCGTGCGGGTCGCCGGCGACGGTGTCGTAGCCGAGCGAGACGACCAGCGCCTGGGTCTCGGCGGCGAGAGCGGCAACCGAGGCGTCGACCGCCGCCAGGTAGGTCGCGTCGCTTGGGGCGCGCTCGAAGGCGACGACGCGTTCGCGCGGGATCCGGGGCAGCACCGCGCCGGGCGGCAGGTTGGTGACCGGCGCCGCGTGCAGCGAGTGCAGCGTCACCCCCTCCATCCGCTCGATCAGGGCCGAGGTCCCGTTCGGGTAGTGGAGGTCGAGGTCGAGGACGCCGACCGGCTTGATCCCCCCCTCGCGCAGCGTCCAGACCGCCGCCGCGGCGTTGTTCAGGTAGCAGTAACCGGCCTGGAAGGCGGGTCCCGCATGGTGGCCGGGCGGGCGGCAGACCGCGTACGTGAAGCGGGCGCCACCGAGGGTCCGCTGGGCGGCGGTGATCGCGGTCCGCACCCCCTCGCGGGCGGCGGCGACGAGGCCGGCGTGAACCGGGATGTCGGGTTCCAGCCCGGGCGGCGCGAACTCGGCTAGAACGACCGGATCGGCCGAGTCGAGCGCCGCCAGCGCCTCCAGGTAGCGGCGCTCGTGCAGCGAGTCGAGCGCCCGCTCGATCACCTCGTCGGCGGCGTCGGCGGCGACCGCGCGGACGCCCTCGTGGCGGGCGAGGCCGGCATGCAGCTCGGCCAGGCGCTCGTTGCTGTCTTGCCCCGGCAACCGCCGATCGCCTTCGCGCACCCAGAGCGAAGCGTCGCCGCTGCCGCGCCGTTGCTCGATCGTCACCAGCTCCCCCGCGACTGCGGTCGCCCCGCTCACAGCCGTCTCCGCATCCTGATCCCGAGCGAGACGAAACCGTTGCCGAGGTAGAAGGCCTCGGTGGCGCGGATGCCGGCGAAGGTCTCCTGCGGCAGCCCGACCTCGATCCGCGGCAGCCCCTGCTGGCGGGCGACCTCGGCGATCGCTGCGAGCAGGTCGGCGCCGATCGTGCGGCTGCGCCAGTCCGGCCGCACCCAGAGGTCCTGGATGACGAGATAGCGGCCGGGAACGTGCAACGCGCGCACGTGGCTGGCGGCGAGGACGCCGAGCAGCTCGCCGCCGGCCTCGGCGACGAGCAGGACGCCGAGCGCGGGGTCCTCGACCAGGGCCCGCGCCTCCTCCTCGAGCTCGGCGGTGCCGGGACGCTGGCCGCCGAGCTCGGTAAGCAGCTCACCGACCGCATCCGCCGCCGCCGGCACGTCGGCCGCGGTCGCGACCCGCACGTGCCAGGCGGCGGCGCCCGCCGTCTTCTCCCCTCCCTGCGCCGCCAGCGGCTCGCCGTTCACGCCCTCGCCCCCGCCGGCTCGAGGTCGATCCGGCGCGCTTCCGGGTCGCCGCTGACAGTCTTCGCGATCGCCGCCATCGGCGCCCGCGCCTTGAGCAGGATCTCGTCGAACTCGTCCTCGGGGTCGGACTGCATGACGATCGCGCCGCCGGCGCCGATCGTCGTCCGCCCGGGCCGCATCACGATCGTGCGGATGACGATGTTGAGGTCGGTGGCGCCGTCGGCGCCGAAGTACCCGATCGCCCCCGAGTAGACGCCGCGTGCCTCGGCCTCGAGCTCGTCGATGATCTCCATCGTCCGCTCCTTCGGCGCCCCGGTCATCGAGCCGCCGGGGAAGCAGGCGCGGACGCACTCGACCGAGCTGCGCTGGTGCTCGAGCACGCCGGTGATCGTCGAGACGACCTGGTGCACGGTCGCGTAGGGCTCGATCGTCATCAGTTCCGGCACGCGGACGCTGTCGACCTCGCAGACGCGGCCGAGGTCGTTGCGCAGCAGGTCGACGATCATCAGGTGCTCGGCCTTGGTCTTTTCGTCACCGCCGAGCTCCTCGCGGCGGGCGGCGTCCTCGGCCGGATCGGCGCTGCGCGAGATCGTCCCCTTGATCGGCCGCGCCATCACCCGCCGCTCACGGTCGACCGAGAGGAAGCGCTCGGGGGAGGAGCTGACGATTGCACGCTCGCCGAAGCGGAGGAAGGCGGAGAAGGGCGAAGGGTTGGCGCGCCGCAGCTGGCGGTAGAGGGCGAAGGGATCGGGGCTGGCGTCGGTCGAGATCTGGTCGGTGAGGCAGACCTCGTAGGACTCGCCCGCGGCGAGTTCGGCCTGCGAGCGTTCGATGTCGGCGATGTAGCGCTCGCGGCCGCGGCCGCAGCGGAACTCGACCGTCGCCCCCGGCTCGGAGGGCGGCGCCAACGGCGCCTCGGGCGGCGGCTCTGCGATCCACTCCGCACAGAGCGCGGCGGTCGCCTCGACCCAGGCCTCGGCCTCGGCGTCGTCCTCGGTCGCGAGGGCGACGACGTGGGTGCGCAGGTTGCCGTGGTCGACGGCGACGACCCGGTTGGCGAGCATCAGCGCCGCATCGGGCATGTCGGAGCTGTGCACGTTGGGCGAGCCGCAGTCGGCCTTCAGCTCGTAACCGAGATAGCCGACGTAGCCGCCAACCAGACCGCGCGGTATCTCGGCCGGCGGCTCGACCGTGATCTCGCGCATCTCGCGACCGAGCAGCTCGAAGACCGAGCAGCGGCGCACCGTCTCGGCGCCGTCGCGGCGCAGGCGGACCTCGCCGGAGTCGACGTCGTACTCCAGCGAGCATGCGTCGGGGCCAGCGGTCGTGCCGAGGAACGAGCACTGGGCGAGCCAGGTCGGCGCGTCGGCGCTGTCGAGCCAGAACGAGGTCTCGGCGCCGGCGAAGAGCCGTTCGTAGAGCTGCTCGGTCGGCGCCTGGCCCTCGAGCGTGCGGACGATCAGCCGCCGTGGCCGCTGCGGCTCGCTTGCGCTGGCCGGCGCCGGCCGCTGCGTCTGCACCGCGCCGCCCCCTCGGGGCTCGGTTCGCGACGCAGCGGCCAGATGGCGCTCGGCCAGCCGGTAGAAGTTCTCGGCGATCTTGCGGCCGTGCTCGGTGGCGACCGACTCCGGGTGGAACTGGACCCCCCACATTGGTCGCGAGGTGTGCTCGATCCCCATCACCACGCCGTCGTCGGCCCAGGCGGTCTCGTGACCCTCGGGGCCCATCGGGCTGGTGATCGCCAGCGAGTGGTAGCGGACCACTTCGAAGTCCTGCGGAACTCCCTCGAACAGCCCGGTGCCGTCGTGGCGGATGCGGCTGAGCCGGCCGTGCATCGCCATCGGCGCCCGGTTGACGCCGCCGTGCAGGAGGTTGCCGATCCCCTGGTGGCCGAGGCAGATGCCAAAGACCGGCACCTCGCTGTAGCGGAGGATGTCGCGGCAGACGCCGAAGTCGTGCCAGCGTTCGGGCCGTCCCGGCCCCGGCGAGAGGACGATCGCGTCGAAGCGCTCGCGCGAGAGGACGCGCCAGGAGACCGCGTCGTTGTTGACCACGACCGGCTCGGTGCCGCAGGCGGCGGCGAGCAGGTGGAAGACGTTGTAGCTGTAGGAGTCGTGGTTGTCGACGAGCAGGGTGCGCATCACGCCGCCTCCAGCCCGAGGCCGCGGACGCCCTCTCCGAGCACCGTCTGCACCACCCGATCGACCGCCTGCGGCCGCTCCTGCTCCCCGTACCAGCGGGCGAAGTGCGAGAGGTAGCGGGCGAGCGGCAGGGTGTCGAAGGTCTCGACCGCGCTGCGCAGGTGGACCCGGTAGTTCTCCGACTGGACGACCGCGAAGCGGTAGTCGGGGTCCTCGGCTGGGCGCGAGCCCGCCAGCTGGGCGCTGCCACCGCGGCGCGCCTGCGCCCGCGCCAGGTCCCAGCCGAGGCTGTTCTCGGGGACCAGCAGCTTCTCCGGCTCGAACTCGACCCGCTTCGACATCGGCTGCAGCAGGAAGTAGCCGAGCGCGACCTGGGCCGGCAGCCCTTCGGGCGCCGGGTGGGCGCGGCGGACCGCTTCGCGCGCGGGGTCGGCGCCGATCTCGGTCTCGATCCACTCCGCCAGGTCGTCGATCAGGAGGGCGCCTTCCTTGCTCGAGGTGATCGCCTGGCGCTCGCGGGCGACCATCCCGTGGAAGACGTCGTGGGTCGGCGGGCCGCCGCCCTTGGCGCTGCCGAAGCCGTTGCCGTTGGTCGCCCCGAGATGGTCGATCAGCTGCCGCCGGCAGGTGACGTGGGCGACCCACTCGGTGCCGCAGACCTGCAACGAGATCACGTCGTCGAGCTCGGGCGCCGCCGCCCAGTAGGCGAGCGCCCGCATGTGCTGGGTGGGCAGCCCGTCGGCGCGGACCAGCGGCATCTCTTCCAGCTCCTCGCGCTCGGTCAGGTACATCACCATCTCGTCGCCGCGGCGGCGGGTCAGCTTGCCTTCGCTGAGGCCCTGGTTGGTGAACTCGCGCACCTCGGGCAGGAAGTCGGACTCGAAGATCACCTTGTCGAAGGGGATGCCGAGCCGGGCCAGGGTCTTGCGCTGGCCGGCGATCACCCAGGCCCGCGTCTTCGACCACAGTTCGAGCGCCTCCTGGTCGCCGGAGAGGACCCGCATCATCAGCTCGTCGGCGCTGTCGTTGTAGAGCGCCTCCTCGCGGGCGACCGAGTCCTCGGCCGTGTCCTCCTCGCCCTCGGCGGTGCGGCCGGCGGTGACGTACTGGGCGTAGCAGGAGCCGACGAAGTGGTCGCTCTTCTCGCCGCCCTCGGGGGCGCCGTGCTCGACGATCCCGGCCATCGCCTCGCCCATGCTGCGGCCGACGTCGCAGATCAGACTGCGGTGCTCGACCTCGGCCCCGGCCTGGGTCAGCGAGGCGCCGATCGCGTTGCCGATCGCCAGGTTGCGGAGGTGGCCGATGTGCAGCGCCTTGGTCGTGTTGGCGCCCCAGAAGTAAACGGCGTAGCGCCTGCCGGCGGCGATGTCGGCGTCGGCGCCCCGCAGCCCATCGCCGGCCTCCAGCGGCTCGCCGGCGGCCTCGACCCACTCATCGCGCAGCCGCAGCCGCGGCTGCTCGCCCGTTTCGATCACCGCCTCGGCCCAGGGCGCGGCGGCGATCCTCGCCAGCGCCGCCCTCGCCTCGCCGTCGCCCTGCCAGGCGCGGACCCGCGGCACCAGCATCAGGTCGAACTCCGGCGTCGGCCGGAACGGGGCCCGCGCCGACCATTGCGGGTTCCCATCGCCCGCCGCCGCGATCCCTTCCAAACTGTCGAACAGGTTCTCTCCCATAGCCGCCGCCTGGTTGCGTTTTCGGATGCACCGGCCGGGGCTCGAACCCGGATCTACGGCTTACAACGCCGTCCCTTTAACCGATTAAGGCACCGGTGCTGGCTATGGTCCTCTCGGATCAGCAACCCTTACTGATCAAGAGGTCGCGAGCATAACAGCAGATTCCAGGCGCGCAAAATCTTTTCAGTAAATCCCTGCTCGTGGCGGCATTTAGGCTCGTCCGGCCTCGAGCAGGCGGCTGAGGAAGCGGCGCGTCTCGGCCTGCTGGGGCTCGCCGAGGACGCGTTGCGGCGGCCCGGACTCGACGATCCTGCCCTCGTGCAGGAAGGCGACTTCGTCGGCGACGTCGCGGGCGAAGGCCATCTCGTGGGTGGCGATTACCATCGTCATCCCCTCCGCCTTGAGGTCGCGGACCGCCGCCAGAACCTCGCCGACAAGCTCCGGGTCGAGGGCGCTGGTCACCTCGTCGAGCAGCAGCGCCCGCGGCCGCCCGGCGAAGGCGCGAGCGATCGCGACCCGTTGCTGCTGGCCGCCGGAGAGGTTGTCGGGGCGGTCATCCTCGCGGCCGGCGAGTCCGAAGCGCTCGAGCAACGCCCGGCCGCGCTCCTCCGCCTCGCCGCGGGAGGCGCCGTGGGCGCGCCTGTCACCGAGGATCACGTTCTCCAGCGCGCTCAGATGCGGGAAGAGGTTGTAGGCCTGGAAGACGACGCCGAGCTTGCGCCGCACCGCGACCGGCTTCACCGAGGGGTCGGTGATCACCTCGCCGTCGAGCAGGATGTCGCCGTCGTCGATCTCCTCGAGCAGGTCGATGCAGCGCAGCAGCGTCGACTTGCCCGAGCCGGAGGCGCCGATCAGGGCGACGGCTTCGTGCTCGGCCACCGAGAGGTCGACCCCGCGCAGGACCTCGCGCTCGCCGAAGGCCTTGGTCACTTCGCGGACCTCGAGCACGGGGGCGGCGCTCATCGCACGCCTCCGCTTCCGCCCATGCGGTCGACCACCCGGGCCAGCGGCACCGTGACCATCAGGTACAGCAACGCCGCGGCGATCAGCGGCGTGTAGTTGAAGTTCTCGCCCTGGAAGATCTGGGCGAGGCGAAACGCCTCGAGCGGACCGAGGATCGAGATCAGGGCGACGTCCTTCTGCAATGCGACGAAATCGTTCAAGAGCGGCGCCGCCACGCGCCGTACGGCCTGCGGCAGGATCACGTGGCGCATCGCCTGCGAGTGCGTCAGACCGACGGCCAGGGCAGCGTCGTGCTGGCCGCGATGGACGGAGCGAATTCCCGCCTTGTAGACCTCGGCCACGTAAGCGCTATAGGAGAGCAGCAGCGCGATGCCACCGAGAACGACCGGTTCGGTCGGCAGACCTTCCAGCTGCAGGGCGGGAACGCCGAAGCCAACTAGGTAGACGAGCAGGATCGTCGGCACGCCGCGGAAGAGATCGACCCAGACCGTGGCCAACAAGCGCACCGGGAAGAGCGCCGGCGAACCGCTGGTGCGAATCAGGGCAATGGCGAGCGCCAGGATCAGGACCGCGACCTCGACGACCATGAAGATCTTGACGTCGAGCCAGAAGCCTTCGAGCACTTCCGGGAAGCAGTTCTTGAATTCGCTCCAGGAAAAGAAGGTTTCGCGGACGGTCGGCCAGCCGGGGCTGGTGAGCACGAGCGCGGCGAGCCCGCCGAGCACGACGATGCTGGATAGGGCGGCGATCGCCTGGCCCCGCCGCGCCTGACGGCGCCGAGCCGCCTCCCGTTCGAGGCGCCGATCGCTGATGACAGCCGAATCCGCCAACAGGCGGATTCTGATGTTGGGACTGGACGGTGCCGGGGTCTAACCGGCGAGGGACGAAGGCCGGCGTTGGAGCCTGACCCGCGCCCCCAGGCGGCAGGTAGGGGCGCGGGTCAGGCCCGAGCTCGGGACGGTTTTGGCGGGACGCGGGAGCGTGGTTGAGCTTTGTCTCGCATAGAGAGACAAAGCTCAAC